>Ga0255104_1000116_pt1 | contig 21134 bp, 34 predicted proteins | sample Law_Cont_RepC_0h_FD_188446 | JGI IMG/M metagenome (GOLD analysis project Ga0255104, IMG submission 188446) | Freshwater microbial communities from St. Lawrence River, New York, United States - Law_Cont_RepC_0h | ecosystem: Environmental > Aquatic > Freshwater > River | place: USA: New York... | reverse complement strand
GCCGATTAGCCTGGAGTTAGCCTACCCTGCATTTGTCAAGCTTCAATACTGGCAGGGTATCGCCTGGAATATCAGACTCTGCAGCAAATCCGGTAAATCGTTTACCGTTTACCCGTACCGTAGCCGTTGCAAAATTACCGAATTGTTCGAAATAATCCACGCGCCTAACTTTGTTATAACCTTCACCAATTACCCGTATCTGATAACCGGGAATAATCCAACGCGTACCCGTACAATTGATGTAATAACAATTTCCGAATTCATACCTGTATTTCATATCCTGCTATCCTTTCAAATGCAGGGTACGCGATACCTACCGCATACCCTGCTATCCTTTCCTACTTTGTGTACCAGTCTGGCAAATTGCCTGCGTCATAATGCAACGCGTTAGAATCTAACGTGTGAAAGGCGTCAGAGTATCCGTTAAGGTACGCGATAGCTTCGGACGTATTACCGCAGAATTGACCCCTACCTGATTTGGTATATAGGGTGATAACATAACCCGGCATTCCGCCTTGGATTTGATACGTTAGGTTTAACCTATCTGCCATTTTTACAATTTTATCAATTCGCGTCATTTTCATACTCCCAATTCCGTAATGTGATTATTTTCATCTGCGTTGAATTCATCCGCATCATCGGACGGATATTCGAATTCGTACCTACATCCCGCGCATAACTGGTATTCGAATTCTTCGCCCGATTTTGTATCTGTTAACTTTGTTTCGTTAACAGTCATACCTAACGATTTCCCCGCAGATAGGTTGCAACTATCGCATCCGTACCAACTGAAAAATTCGTCATTTTCAGGGTGAACCATAACCAAATGTGCGGTATCAATTTCCGCATCCGCTAACAATTTATAAATAGACATTTCCTACCCTATCCTTTCAATATGGCAGGGTAATTGCTACCCTGCCGATACTTTCACTATCTGCCAGTGTGTACAATCCATAACCCGATATATAGCACGTAAAACGCTAGCAGGATACCTGCCGATACTACAAAGCTCTGCAGGATAGCACGTACGCGTTTACCTGCGTTATACGATGGTATATGGTGCATCATTTAGATACACCGTAAAACGTACGCGCACCATTTGTGTATGTCTTATCCGCGTAATACCAGATGTAATTTGTTTGGTGAATTGACGTGTTAGCAAATTCGCGCAAGATAGCATTTAAGCGTGATTTTGTAGTAGCCGACTGATACCGCGTGATAACGTCAAGCTCTCCCGTACCGAAATCAATTGTCGCAATTAGATTGTTAAATAAGTAGATTCTACTTACATCAATTCCGGTAACGATACGGGTATTCCCTAAGTCTGCGGATTTACCCGCCTTTATCGCGTGTAACATCTTACGTTCAATTACTTTCATTTTCCTACCCTTTCAATACCTGCCGATACTTTGCGAATATCGGCAGGTAATAAACCGATTAATCCCTTGTGATACTTTCCAACCGATTGTTAACAAAGTCGTATTCTGTAGAATCCCAAATGCCACCCGTACAATTGAAGTCGTAAGACGTTCCGTCAATTGTGCAACCCGTTATAGCGTTGGAACGGATTAAGGCGTTGACGGTGTCTGCCGTAGCCGGAGAGCTTTTGATTGTTATAGGGTGATTGCATACACTGGCATAACACGCCAATTGTAACAATTCCATTTTGTACGCTTTGTTCACTTTGTGATTGCCTTTCCTGCCGTACCTGTAGTGTGGAAATTGAGGTATCCGCCACGCGACGAATAACGGGTAATTGTTCCGTTGTTGAGAAAGTGTGTAATTGTGTCAAGACCTAGCGTGTAGCCGTCAAGCTTGACTTTATCGGCAGGGAACATTTTTCCGTTCCAAGATAACCAATTCATTGCAGTAACCTTTCCAGTCGGTATTTCTAACACACTGGATTGTACAGCATAAGCACGTTATGCCAGTGTGAACAATTTCACACGCCCAAAGCTTGACAATGGAATAGATCTGCCGTATCACGCGCGCGCGTTCCGTTCTATACACAATTGTCGTATACCCTGCTATCGGTTTACAAAGCTTGACACCATACGGGAACACACCAGCTGCATTCTCCAATCTGCGGACTAGGTAAGAAATGAGGACTCCCTTTTTTCCAATCTGCGGTGTAGGGGGAGGGGGTAAGGCAAGCACCCACCCCAGTGCGCAGTGTGGTAGGGGGGGACTCCGACATCTACATCTCTATCCTATCTATCTACCTATTTCTCCCATCGTAGAAACTAACTCCTACTACTACATACTTGCATAGTGTAATAACTAGAAAGATTCTTTCCTATCTATCTACTCCAATTGCAAGGTGTACAAATACTGTTAGATTCAATATATACGCAGGTAGAAGATTGGTAGATGGTGCTGTAATAGCGTGTTCAGTAAGGCTAGCGTATGGTGTGCGTATCGAGGTAATGCTATTCAGATAGGCTTGTAGTACGCCCACGTACTTCGTACGGATGGATAGATATTATCCAGTTGGTGGATAGATTGTGAGGTTGTAGTATGTCCCTATGAGTATAAAGACTAGCCTCTATCAGTACACTTTACGCCACATACGTGTTGTTGACGGCGATACGTTAGAAGGTGATATAGACCTTGGATTCAACGTAGAGCTGAAGAGTGTGAAGGTACGCCTGGAAGGTATTGACTGCCCTGAAAAAAGTACACCTGAAGGTATTGCATCACGTGACTTTACGTCTCAATGGATATGTGCAGCTGAGAGTGAGTGTAAGACGGTAGTTATCAACGTGAAGAACCACAAGCGTGACAAGTACGGTCGTATCTTAGGAGTGGTTACAGTAGACGGTCAGAGCTTGACTGATGTGCTGCTCATCAACGAGTTAGGTAAGCCATATAGCGGGGGTAAAAGGTAGAAGGTATACTATCATTGCCACCGCAAGGTGAGCATCAACAAGAACAACAACTCACAACCAAACAGAAGACCATCGGGTCGTATAGCCCCTGCTTGCAGGACGAAGCCTATACGTTCAGGTGGTTTTTTGGTGTTAGTCGATACAGGCATACCAGCTAATCCAGCACAGTTGATTATTTAATCCCAACAAATTGATATGCCTGTATCTTCGAACAGTTGAAAGGTTTTCTGGAATCTTTCTTTTTTAGTTCACTATCTCTCGATAGCAAACATAGTATACATCCATACTGGTACAGTTACCATTAAATGATACAATTAACAGTAAGAACTACTCGCTACCCACGCAACGGTTGCCTATACGCCTGGCGGCAGTTTGCTCTTAGTATTAGGAGTAAGACGGTTGGAGTCCGTCAGTAGTTCGAGTGTGTGCTGGTATTAATAACCTTGGATTGGTAACTGATGCCAGCACATACAATATTGTCAGACTTGTTTGTTTATCTCGTGCTGAATACGCTTTTCAGCTATCTTGAGATACTCTTCGTCAAGCTCACAGCCTATAAAGTTTACACCTTCAAGTATTGCTGCCTTACCAGTAGTACCACTACCCATAAAGGGGTCTAATACTGTACCCCCACGTCTAGTTACCATTCGTACTAGATAACGCATGAGGTCGGTAGGCTTTACTGTTGGGTGGTGGTTTGCAGCTACGCTATCGTTGCGTTGGTAGGCTGTCTCGTTACGTACTTCTCTACCATCATGTGAATATTGCTTAGGCTCTAGGTCTTCAAGTCCTTCGTTACGGTCACGCTTATTTGATTTAGAGCAGTAGAAGAAACGTGCTGCTGAACCAATTGATGTATCGCTGGCTAGTCGTTTTGGCGATGTAGGCTTACCATTATTGTTGAAGTGCCTAGCACCCTCAGTTTGTACCCAGGCTCCACCCTTACTGTCAGGGAATAGGTCTAAGACCTCTTGTGAGCCATCATGTATAAAGTTAGCTCCCCATCTGCCTAGTGGGTTAGCAGGATTAGCACCTGATAGGTCACTGCTGTTCTTCCACGAGTTGTCCATCACACCACCACGCTCACGTATCTTATCTACGCCAGCAGATAACTTATTAAAGTCATGTTCATCCATAGGAACACGTGTAGCATCGATGTTGATAGCACCTACACCCCACTTGAGTACGTTATTAGTTACTGTACCCTCTAGTGGCTTACGTGCCATAGTGATTGGCTCAGAGGCGGGTTTAAGAGCTGTCCCCCAGCCTTGCCAATCCTTTGCTTCATCAGTAAGTGGTTCGTATGGAGTGACCTCATTACTGGTCAACTTGTTCTCTTTATCAACGTCTGAAGCTTGATACGTGGACGCTGTAGGGATTGCTCTACCACGATTAGGGTGACCAAATGACTTATCTATAGCACAACTTACGTTATGAGATTTAGGGAACCCGCTACTGTAGACCCAAGCAATCATGTCACGTATTTCAAACCCAGCGTCTTCAATATTGACTGCCATTCGATGTTGCGTACGAGTACCTGCAAACGACAGTAGGTAGCCACCAGGCTTGAGTACACGTAGGCATTCACGCCATATCTCAACGGAAGGTACGTCATAATCCCACTTCTTGGACATAAAGGATATACCGTACGGTGGGTCAGTAACAATAGAGTCTATGCTGTTATCTGGGTACGTCTTTAGGGTGTCTAAGCAGTTGCCAAGATGTAATTGAAATCTTGGAATATCACCATTTTGTAATTGTGTAGGGTCTACCATACTGGTTCTTCTACTACAATCCAGTCATCAGCAAAGAAACAATCTTGTGGAAGAGTAAGGGATTCCATCATAGTCTCTGCTTCTGGTGTCTTCATAACAAAACAGTTGAAGCCTTCTGACCACCTAAGTAGCAGTTGGTCACTACCCCAGTGAACACGACTTACAACCTTGCCATACACAATATCTTTATGGATTTCCCCAAATGTCATATTCAGTAATCTCCCTATATTTACTGGACAGTGAATTGACCCGGCGGTTTGAGCATATTCAGAGGCTTGCCGGGTCTATTAGATGAACTTATCGTTAAAATCATATGAGAAGCAAGAGGTGATTCGAACACCTATCGAGTACGGATATGCCGTCCCATCTACCGTTTGAACTACTTGCTACTCATTGGTAATTGTATCACTTGGTTATAGTTTTCATTACACCTAACAATTGAGATAATGGTGGACGTTTTGCTTCTTCATATTTTTGCGTGTCAAGCCTCATTATTTCATGTAGTTTAAATTCAGCATCATTTGCTTCTTTTGCATTTGGATACATAGCATATAATCCTGTTTTCTTTGCATGACTAACTATGTCATCCATATTTTCATGCACTTTTCCATTAAAATAAGTTGGTGCATACATTGTGCCATCGTCAAAATCAATTCGTGTGCCACGAAAAGTAGTTGTTTTATTACCATCTTTAAGTCCACCTCTAGTTAAATTTGACCTATGGTAATCAATGAGTCTACGCTCATCTTCACGTAACTTATTATTCATCTAAACTTAGATACTTTCTTAGCAATAGACTTAGGTTGTGCAACAAACTGCTTGCCAGTTTTGTTGCCCTCTGCCTTGGCTCGATTGGTTGCTGCCTTTTCACCAGGGCTAAGTGCTGACCAAGCTTTATCTGGTAGATACCGCTTCTTGCCCGCTGAAGGTGTGTTGTCACTAGTGCGCCACTTCTGGTCTGTCCACTTTGCTAGACTGTTATCAGCCTTCTTTGGACCTTCGTAACCACCACCTAAAGCCTTGTATTTCTGTACTGCCAGCTGCGCTTTACGGGCTGACCATTCACCTGAATCACCACCCTTAGATGATGACTTCACGTCACTTACTACCTTACTCCAGAGGCTTGGATTAGTCTTTTTAGCGGTACTCATATAGCGATTTTATCCTGTTATTTTGCCAATATTTAGGTGTTTACGCACGTGCGAAACATAGTAAATCCCGACAGTTGTGGGGGAAAGTATTTTTAGGGGTATTGGAAAGAATCTTTCCTTCCCTGGTTATTGAGGGGGAAAGAATTTAGTACCCCTATTAACAAGAGAGATTAATATACATATTACATATGTATATATATTAATACGCGCGTAGAACTTATGTTATGATTTGGCTATGCCATACGTGAACAAAGAGAGACCCTACAAAAAGGAATACGCACAGCAAGTCGCTAGAGGTGAACACCCTACCCGTATGGAACGCCAGAAGGCTCGCAGGGCTATGGACGCTAACGGGGTAGACCGTAAGGGTAAAGACATCGACCACAAGAAACCTCTTTCAAAGGGTGGTACTAATGCACCTTCCAACCTACGGTTGGTGAAACCTGCGACCAATCGCAGTTTCAAAAGAAACCCTGATAGAAGCGTCAAGTAAGTATTGTGATATACTGTCACTGATGACAGGTTCCTGTCAGAGGAGTACAGTGATGAAAGTTATTTCCTTTTCAAGGGATTCGGATGCAGAGGTTGAAATCAACCCTAAGGTTCCTGGAACCTATGATGTCTCAATCAAAACGGTAGATAGCACTGAGATGGTATCGGCTGTATCAGCTGGTGAAGCGTGGATGTATATCCGCAACTACGATGCAAAAGTTCCTATGAAGATTATGCTTGACTTTGCTGAGTTGGCTATTCGCTCGATGCAAGTTACAAACCAACCGTACACAGTTGTTTTGAATCCAGAGGTTACAGATGCTGAATAGAGTCGTTCTAATTGGTCGATTGGTTGCTGACCCTGAACACCGCATGACTCAGTCTGGTAAGGGTGTAGCAAACCTACGTGTAGCAGTAGACCGAAAAGGGCGGGAGAAGGAAACTGATTTCTTTGATGTTACCGCTTGGGGGCAGTCTGCTGATTTTGCTGCTACTTACCTTTCTAAGGGTAGACTTGTTGCTATTGAAGGGCGTCTACAAGTTCGCCAATATACTGATAAAGACAACACACAGCGTAAAGTATGGGAAGTTGTTTCTGATTCGATTCAGCCTTTGGATAGCGGAAAAACTAAAGCTGAGGGTGGACATCAACAGCCAGCAGCTCATTCGTCTTCAGCAGATTCAAATGAAGAAATCGAAGACCCATTCGCCTGATAACCTTTAGGATACCAAGCCGAAAGGCTTATGAAATGCTTCAGAGGAATGAAAACGGACAGAGCTTCGTCAAACTCATTCCTCTTTACTCTTGGTCCAGCAAGTCTGGAATCTAAGTCATCTAGACCCTGTATCTCCGTAATGTAATCACCATCTGTAAACTCAGTGAACAGAATGGAATAACCATTATGGGAACGCAGGTAGTCCCACTTGGACTTAGTAATCATCACATCTGGGTATGTCCCAAACTTATGTGTTCGTTGCTTGTATTCACATATGCCTGATAGATATGGTGTCCACCAAGTTATGTCGTGTTGACAGGTTGTAGGCATCAAGGCGATATCGCACTCTCCATAAAGGCAGAACAGCCGTCCTTGCAACTTTAGGGCAGCGTATGACTGAGAGTTCCTATTGGCTGGTGTTTCAAATAACTTACGCATAATAGATTTTATAGGGTGAACATGAACAAAGTAAGTACTGTTTGGAAAACCCCCAACGCACTTGAACATATATGTTTCTGTGCAAGAGTCTCCTCTAGTAATCAGAATGATAGGTCGGATGCTGCGAATAAACGACTTATCAAATACTGCATAAAGAATAAACACTGGTCAATCTTTGAGATGGCTAACTGGACAATAGAGATTCATACGTCTAGAATGGTGAGCCGACAATTTATTCGACACTCATCCATTAAGGTTCAGGAGTTTAGTCAAAGATATGCAGAAGTCAAAGAAGAAATCACGCCTCCAAATATGCGTGGCAAACATCCGTACAACCGGCAATCATCTGTTGAGCTGCCTCTGGATATGCAACTCTATGCTGACAGCATTGTTTCTAATGCAATTCAGCAGATTGAAAGTGCATATGACAAACTTGTAGAAGCTGGTGTAGCACTAGAAACAGCACGTGCAATATTGCCTGAGTGTGCGCCAACTACCCTATATGCCAATGGACGTTTACGTGACTGGATTCACTATATGGACGTAAGGCGTGGTAACGGTACGCAGAGTGAACATGAGGACTTGGCAAATAAGATATATGAAGAGTTCCAGGTTCAATTTCCAATGCTTGCAGAAATAGTAGAAGAACTCAAAGGAGATGAGGTTGTTTAATTTACTTGATAAAGATGCAGTAGTACCAACAAGGGCTACAGCCGGTTCAGCTGGTTTTGACCTCTATGCATTGAATGATGCATTTGTAGAGGATGGTGATGTAGCGGTTGTATCAACGGGTGTGTCTGTAGACATCCCAGAGGGTCACTACGCCCTTGTTTGCTCAAGGTCTGGGCTTGCTGCCAAGTATGGTGTATTCGTCCTCAATGCGCCCGGAATTATTGATGCAGATTACAGGCAGGAAATTAAAGTCATCTTAGCCAAATTTCCTAACAGTATGGATAATGGTCGTTTCCAAATTAACAAGGGTGACCGTATCGCTCAGTTGTTATTTGGTCAGTGTGATGTAAGCATCCTTAGTCGTGTAACAGCAGATGCTGAACGCACTGGCGGATTTGGTTCTACAGGAATCTAAGATGGATAACATATTCTTTGTATGCGTCGGGTTTGCTGCATATGCACTTGTAAACTATGCGCTAAATATGCTTGGCGCATACAGAGAATATAAAGAGCTTACTGAATGGCTTGATGAAAGGGGTATGGAGATATCGTCCCTAGATAAACGGGAGTTATCAAAGTACCTTTCAATATTCAGGTTATCTGAAATAGATGGTGTTGAGGTAGTCTCGATTGATGAGCCTGAATAAGGAGGAGCCAGCCGCTGGGAGTACGACTGGCTCTGGATAGGTTGCCTGAAAGGTAAGGTAGGTAGGTATCAGACAGTAGGATTATACCTTAGTCTTCTTTGTTGGCAAGTTGCTTTGAAACATAATCTGCATATTCAAGGGCGAGTTTCATTTGAGACCTAGCATTAGGTTCGTAGCCTTGCTTCTTGTAGATGTTCTGAAGGTGATAGTGAACAGTTCGTTTAGAGATTAGTAGCTTTTCGCCTATCTCATTTACTGTCATCCTGTCTATTGCCATAAGATTCAAAATTGTGTGTTCTTTAGGCGTTAGGTTGTCATACATCCCTTGCTCTCCTCTTTAGTGTGTTGAACTGTGTTTCAGCCTTTGCCTCATCTTCATAGAAGTAAATCACGCTTTGGTTTTTACCATTTGAGTAATCTTCTCGATGGAATACAAAGAATGAGTAGGTTGGATGCTTTACGATTGTTCCTAGATTGCAAATAAGTGTATGACCAGGACAACGTCCATTAATGCATCCATCTTCACAATATTGCTTTCCCATAAACTTCTCTTTCCATTTAGGAGATACACCCATAGGTGTTCCAAATGTACGTTCGTCGAGTAAGTTTGCTAGATGGACAATTGCATTGATGTACAAAGGGTCATCAGTTGAAGTGATTAATTTTTGTGCCATATGACAAGTTTATCAGGTATGCATTAGATAGCATATACGTTACAATCCGATTATGGGCGTCGTAAAGAAATATCAGAACCCCAAGGGTGGATTGAACGCAGCTGGTAGAGCGCATTTCAAGAAGACTACTGGTGCTAACTTGAAACCCCCGGCTCCTAAACCTAAAACGCCAAAAGATGCTGCTCGCCGTAAGTCATTCTGTTCAAGAATGAAAGGTATGCGTGAGAAAAACACATCGCCTGAAGTAGCAAAAGACCCTAACAGTAGAATCAATAAGTCCTTACGGGCTTGGAATTGTTAGTGAGGTAATCATGAAAACTAAAGCGCATCGTGGCTTCAAAGTAGTACAAGCAGAGATTGCTAAGAAGCAAGGTATCTCTATGAATAGTGCTGGTGCTATCCTAGCAACTTCTGCACGTAAAGCTAGCCCTGCCGCTAAGGCTAAGAACCCTAGACTAAAGAAAGTATTAGGCAAGGCTAAGTAAATGCTGAACGAGATGAACAAGCATATGAACCATCTTTCTATGGGTACTTTGATGACTATAGAGACGAAGGAACATAACCTCAAGAAAGCACCTACGAAAACGGAGCTTCTAAAAATGGAGCAACGTGAGCATAAGTTAGGCAATCGCCCGACTATGCGAGAAGCAATGGAAGCTGAGTACGCAGAACATTCTAATGCTGAAGATAAGTTGGTAATCAAACCGAGTCGAGCGCAGGAAGCCAAGGCTACTGCCATTTATAAAAAAAGGAAGTAACTAAAATGCCAATGGGAATGCCCTATCCAAAGGGTGAAATGTCTATGTCGAAGATGATGGGTGTTGAGTCCAAGAAGGATGCAATGCCAGCGAAAAAGGCTAAAAGCATGAAGCCTGCATCTAAGAACGGCAAGAAGATGACCGCAAAGATGATGATGAAAGGTAAATGTTGATGGCGGCTGCATCCGCTAATATGAGTGCCGCTAAACGCTTTCAGGCAAGTATGAGGAGTAATAACCCTGGTATCGTTCCTGATAAGCAAGGCACTGCACGAACGCTAGAAGCTGCTCGTCGTTTCCAACAAACTATGCGTCTACGTGACCCCGGTATTGTTGGTAATGCTAGTAGTGAATTGTCTAAAGCATTAGTTCGGTCTGCACCTTCTGAGATTGCCACACGTGCTAGTGGCGAACTAATGAAGCGTGAGGCTGGTGATATTGCTCGTCGTGCAAGTGGTGAAATGGTCAAGCGTCCAGCAGGTGAACTTGCAACTCGTGCCGCTGGCGAGATGGTTAAACGTCCTGCTGGAGAACTCGCTACACGTGCTGGTGGTGAGATGGTCAAGCGTAGTGCAGGTGATATTGCCAGACGTGCTGGTGGTGAACTTGTAAAACGTGGTGCTGGCGAACTTGCTAAGGTTGCTGCTTCTGAAGGTAGCAAGGCTGGTGTGCGTCAAGTTGCCGGTCAGGTTGCTAGTCAAGCTGCTGGTAATCTTGGGCGAACCGCTGCACAAGGACTTGCTATGGGTTCCGCTAAAGCTGTTCTTCCAGTTGCAGTTGTTGCTGCTGCTCAAAAAGGTGCTGGTGAGTTTCCAGAACTTGAAAAGTTGCGTCGTGAGGAAGCAGAAAACCGTCGTGTCAAAATGCAACAAGGTATGAAAACAGGTATGGGTAACACTGCACCTGGTGCATACCGTCACGAGACGCATATGACAGGTCTTAAGGGTGAATATAAGCCTATTGAAGACTTGACTGGATATGCCGTTAGCCTCATTGAAAAAGGTCGTAACTTTGGTGAAGCTCGTAAACTTATGCAGGGAACTGAAAAGTTTAGGGGTATGTCAGATGACATGAAGCGTATGGCTCTTCAGTACTACGATGATTGGCAGAAGGGTCAGTTAGCATCTACTAATCCTGCTGGTCGTGCTAAGTTGAATGCTTATCTTGCATCTGAAAAACAGGCAAGGGAACGTGCTGCAAATGCAAATAAACCTTTGACGCCTACTGACCCAACTGGAATGCGTAAGCCTATTCGTCGTGCGCTTGGGATGGAATAGCAGATACTGCTATAACAATATTGTCAGCAATAGATGTTGACTTAGTAATCTCAAAAACTAAATACCAGAGTGCCTTCTGCAAGTCATCTTGTTCGGAGGCACTTTTCTTTTTGCCAGCACGTCCTATGTACTTGATAATATTACCTAAACAGAAGTCTAAGTCCCAGTCAACTATTACATCTAGTGGCTGAATATCACTCTTGCGGTAGTGTTCTATCTGTTCATACGACATAATGGGATTATACACTGGTAAAGGTGCTAACTACAATTGACAGATAAGCGTAAGATGTTCCTTCAGAAGGGTGGGTTGGAAATCACTGACCCTATTACTGAAACGGATGGCGTCCGCTACAAGAACCGTAACGGCACATTAATTAGGTGTTGTGATGCTGAGGTTGGGCAAGGTTCTAAAACGTGGAAGTGTCGAAACATTGCAGTCAAGGGGAGTGCATTTTGTATAAAGCACGGCGGAGTACCGAAACCAGCCAATACCAATTCGCTGTTATTCAACACAGGTCTTCAAAGTAGCAACCAAGGTAGATTCCGTAATGTTGGTAAGAAAATGCTTGACCGCATTGACAAGCTTAGGGAAGACCCTGAACTTTGGTCATTGCGAGATGACACTGCTTACATCACTGCTCTTCTTGATATTAGAGCAGAAGCAGCTGCTGAAGGTGTTAGTCTTGACCAATACAAAAAGATTCAAGAGATGTATAAGTCTTGTGCTGACCATAAATACCAAGAGGACTTTTGGGATTTGTTTGATGAGTTAGGTAAGTCTATTAGTCATACGTTAAGTGAGTTTGCTGCATCAAAGGATGTACTTGAACTCATTGAACGACGTACTGACATTGTGGAAACAGAACAACGGTTGATGCATCAAAAGGCATATACTCTTGAAGTAGACCAAGCATTCAGTCTTGTCATGCAGATTGTGAACGTAATTAATCGCACTGTAAGTAACTCTGATGAGAGGCAAGGAATCAAGGCTGGCATTGGCAAACTGTTGACTGTTTATAAGCAGTCATATGAAGAAGAAATTATAGATGCCGAGGTAATAGATGGCGCAGCAGAAGAGTCAGGTGAATACCAAGATAACGCCCAAGGCACTGAGGAAGTTCATCCGACCGAATAAGCCGTTATCTGTCGCATTGCTTGAAGCGATGCAAGAGAAGTTTGATGACGTGATTGATGGAAGTGGCTTTGATTCAAGGGCATATGCTATTGATGGTTCGGAACTTGAGTATCAGAAGTGGTTACGTAAGTTTGCTCCTCATGCTGCATCTGCACCATTAGCAAGGCATCATATTCGTGCGTGGGAATGGGCTGAAGGTATAGAGGCTGGTAATCCACCTCCTGCTCTTATTGAATGCTGGTTTCGTGGTGGTGGTAAGTCTACTACTATGGAGCTTATCTCTAGCCGTATTGCAGTCAAGGCTACACGCAGATTCCTTCTATATGTGTGTTCAACCCAAGATGCCGCTAACCGTCACGTTGCAGATATAGCAAACACGATGGAGAAGTGTGGCATCGAGAGAGCCATCAATAAGTATGGATACTCTAGGGGTTGGAACGCTGAGAAATTGCGTACTGCCAACGGGTTCAATATCTTAGCGTTTGGATTAGACACTGGCGCACGTGGTGTGAAGTTAGACAACCTTCGTCCTGACATGATTATCTTGGACGATATTGATGAGCTTGATGACTCTGTCAATCGTGTTGAGAAGAAGATTCAAACTATCACTCAGACTATTCTCCCAGCGAAGAGTACCGATTGTGCGATTGTTTTTGTACAGAATAAAATTCACGCTAACTCAGTAATGAGTCGGGTATTAAATGGTGAGTTAGATATGTTACAAAACAGAATCCAATCACCTATTGTTCCTGCCATTGAGAACTTAGAGTACATACCTATTGAAAAAGAAGACGGTCGTACTGGTTACAAGATTAAAAGTGGTGAGGCTAACTGGGACCACAAGTCTCTTGAGGTTTGCCAAAGAGAGATAGATGACTTTGGTATCATCGCATTCTTACGTGAGTGCCAGCATGAAGTTGGTGTTGGTGGTAAGTTCTTCGGTGACTTTAGGGAATATGGTCCAGACGGAGAGCCTTGGCACGTAGTCGATTCTGTTGATACTCAGCCTTGGTGGAGATTCTGGGCAAGCCACGACTTTGGTACTGGCTCACCAGCTGCATTCATCCTTTACTGTTCTGACGAAAAAGAGAACATCTACGTCATAGGTGAGTTCTATGAAGCAGGTCACGTATCAAGTAAGCAAGCCGAGAATGCTCTTCTCCTCTTGGAGAAGTTTAAGTTAGCAGAGGCATCTGATAGACGGTTCAAAGAAGGTAAGTGGAATACGAAGTTAGAGGCTATTGCCTTTGACTGGGCTAATACATTCCCACCTGAGAATCCTGCACAACGTATCGGTGAGTACCCTGTTGAGATTTGGTGGAAGAAGGGTTTGCCTTGTGTACGTGCTGTCAAAGACCGCAAGGCTGGATGGCGTCGTGTCAAGGAATGGTTGATGGCGTCAAGGGTTGAAGGTGACAAGGTTAAGCCTAAGATACGCATAGTGCGTGATGCTTGCCCTAACCTGATACGTGAGTTAGGTAAAACTATGGCTGACCCACGAGACCCTGAAGATATTGATGGTGGTACACGTAGCGACCACGCTATTGACTCGTTTAGGTATGGATTGATGTGGCGTGAATATCCTGTTCAGTGTCCAGAGACTTCTGACATGAAAACGTGGAAACCTTTGTGGGCAGATGATGGATATGGAAGGAAAGATTACCTGTGAGATTTACAGATATTTACTTTGGTACACTCGCATTTATAGTTGCAAGTGCGTGTATGTATACTGCATATGAATTACACTGCATTCGTAGAAACATTCCTGTAAAGAAAAAACAGGATGACAAGGGATGGTACATCTGATGAGACTGCCGCTTCAGCGTAAAAGGAATAAGAATACTAGTGGGATGGACGTTATGTCTGGGCTTGTGTCCTTTGCTGAACAGAAGATTCAGGAAGAAAACCAGCCTAAGGTAATGGCTTACGAACAACGACTTGTATCAGGTATCCCTGGTGCTGCGAAGTTGAAGAACGATGAAACTATTACTGATAATAATCTTACTCTTGACCATAACTCTAATGAGTGGAAGGTATTACCTGAAGCACCAGACGAAGAAAAGATAAAGATTACCAAGTTTGTCAAAGAACAATTTGACATTGCTTATCGTGCTAGGCAAGAGATGGAACTTGAATGGGCTATGTCAGTAGCCTTCTTTGAGGGTCGGCAGTGGTTCCGTATTTCAAGTCAGACTCGTAATCTTATCCAGTTGCAGAATAAGGACGAACCCAACCGTTACATCACAGTCAATAAGATGCGTCCATTGATTGATGGTGTAGTAGGCAAGCTTACGCAGGTTGGTCCAGATGCAAGGGCTGTTCCACTGTCTCAGTCGCAACGTGACCTATTAGCATCTGATGAAGCAAACCACATCTGTAACCATTACAACCGACAGTTCAGTCGTGAAACTCAGCTCAAGGAACGTGTCCGCTGGGCTTGTGTATGTGGAACGTCTTACCTAAAGATTTACTGGGATGCTAACGGCGAACAGGTTATGCCTTACTTCTCTCCTGAAACAGGTGAGATTACAGGTTATGAGAACATCCAGATTGGTGATGTACGGGAAGAGATTCTTCCAGCCTTTGACGTATTCCTAGACCCAACAGCAAAGCGTGATGCTGATGTTCGTTGGTTAATTCATGCGTCTGCAAAGCCACTATCTTGGTTTGTAGATAATTATGGTGACACAGGTAAGTTAGTCAATCCTGACGCTATGATGGGTAACAACGCATCGTATATTGATGCTTACTTAGAGGGTGGTAACGGTTCTGGTAATGGGTGGGTTCCACCTTCCACTGCTAGGCTTGCTCAGAGTGACTCAAAAAAACGTGCTGCAATTGTTTATGAGTACTGGGAAAAACCGTCACAACAGTATCCATCAGGGCGATATATAGTTAGCACTAACTCAGTCCTGCTTCACGCTGGACCTTGGCTATACAAGAAGAAGGATGAGTTCCCATTCATTCCTCTTCGATGGCAACCACGTAGTGGTACACCTTATGGACACGCACTAGGTTTTGACTTGTGTTCGCTTCAGCAGACATACAACCGAGTCTATTCACGTATGCTTGAGCAGTTTGAGCAACAGCGTGATTACGTGATGGTTCAACGCCTGTCTAATGTAGGTGCTGACGCTTTCAATCATACTGGTGATGACTATTATGATGAGAGCCGTACATACAAGAAGATTTACTACAACCCTGGTGCTGCGCCTCCAGTTGTAAGTCGTGCGCCTGGTATCGGTGGTGACCTATTCCCTATGCTTCAATACATAGAGAAGGACATGATGGATATTGCTGGATTGCATGACGTATCGCAAGGTATGGCTCCTGCTGGAACACCAGCTGAGGCAGTCCAGTTACTTCAACGTGCAGACAATACTCAACACTCTTATGTACGTGCGGACATCGAAATATCAGCCGCTAAAATCAAGGAGTGGGAGATTTCTCTCGTAGAGCAGTTTGGTGTTGCTCCATTCATTGGAAACGTTGAAGGCAGCGGTAATCCATACGACAGCATTGAGCAAGGTGTTATTACCTTTGAGCATATACGTAATGGTGGTCAATACCGCATCGTCTATGTCCCAGGCTCCAGTATGGAAGACAGCCCTGACCAGAAGCTGCAAAAGGTTTTGACTATGCGTCAGATGGGGTTGTTTGGTGACCCAAGTGACCCATCAACAAACAAACTTGTAGTCAGTATGCTCAACATACCTGAGACATCAAAGATTATTCAGCACTTGAATGAGCAAGAAGAAGGTATGGCTCAACAAGCAATGATGGCACAGCAGATGGCTATGCAACAACAATCTGTTGCTGAACAGTCTGCTAGTAAGTTTGACCCAGAGACTGCTCAGATGCAGTCACAACTGGAGATACAGAAGATACAGGCACAGGTCGCTGCAAAGACTGACGCTGACCTAGTCAAGATGCGTGAGCGTTCTCGATTGACTCAAGAGAACGATGCTGCAAAGGGTATTGTTGACATTTCTACGGAAAAAATTAAAAGTCAAACAATGCCGAACGCCAATCAATAGTTGGCAAAACCATAATTAAGGAGTACGATTAATTTGTCAGACGAGATGATGACACCTACACCCGAATCATCAACGGGTGCGTCAGACGGTTACGGCGTTGGTAACGCCATATTGGACGAAGTACGTGGAGCCGCCGCCTACGATACTTATAGCACAGAAGGCGTTAACGATGATGCTATGGTCCCAGCGGAGCAATCCGCAACTGATGATGACTTCGGTTATCTGTCAGAGCCAGTTGAAACTTCTAATGAGCCTGGACCAATCCCATACGAGCGGTTCAAGGAAGTAAACGATAAGGCTAAGTCTTATTCCGACCGTTACGAGAAGTGGGCTGATGTTATCCAGCAGTTTGAACAGCAGGGGTTCCAATCCTCAGCTGACATTCGCAAGATGCAACAGCAACAACAAGTCGAAATGCAGGAAGAGTCAATAAGGCAGCATTATCGAGAACTTCAATCTCAAGAACTTGTTGACCCTACTACTGCCCAACTGCAACTTGATGCTGAACTCCAGAAGTTCCGCTATGAACAAGCAATGCAGGAAGTTGGACAGTTTATAAGTCAGCGAGAGCGAGAACAGGCGATACAGCAGTATCCACTGGCACAAAAAGCAAGTCACTTAGTGGACAGTCTGGTTAACGTAGGTATTAAACCTACTGATGCCGTAAAGATGGTTCACGAACAAATCCAGAGTTTACAACAATCGTTAGTGCCAGAACTTACTAAACAGGTTGTTCAAAGTCAGCGTACTCCGACTCCGCAATCTCAAGCAGGTTCGGCAGCACCAACGGTTAGTGGAAACTCACAGGCTCCTCGAAGGATGAGCTTATCGGATTTGATGGGTATTAATCGAAATAGACCAATGTAGGAAGGCTAAATAAATGGCTATTGACTTCAACGGTGCTTTGACGCTTGCGGACCAAGCAGCAATCAGCAATGACCCTCTCGTCAAGGAAATCACCAAATCTCTTCACAAAACGTGGAATGCCCTTAAGGATATTCCTCTCTACACATCACCATCGCTCAAGCAGATTGGTGTTCGCTACCTCAACTCCGGTATCCCTGCGCCAAACTGGACGGGTGTAAACTCTGAACCAGTCGCAGTAAAGGGACGCCCAAAGTCGTACGAAGAGCAGATGTACCTGATTCGCAACAAGATTCTTGTTGACCACGTACTTCTTGACCAGCCTACGAATATCATCGACCCAATTGAAGCTCAGGTACAAATCTTCCTTGAAGGTTTTGCTTACGACTTCAACGATAAATTCGTAAACAATAACCCGCTAACAGGCAATATTGACTGTTTTCCGGGTCTTGCTTATCGTATGGACAACCCTAGTGACTTTGACATTCCTTCTGAAATGTCTTTGATTGCACCAGACGCTGCCCGTATTGATATCTCTGCTAGTACAACATCTGCTACGGCTAACGCATTCTTTGCTTACCTCCAGCAGTTGCTTGACAACATGAACTCCCCAGATGGAGATGGTGTTGTCTTGTATATGTCTGAGAAGGCAAAGCGTTCCGTTGAGTTCGCTATCCGTACTATGGGTATTGGTGCTGGTTTCGATGTCACTCGTGACTCGTTCGACCGCCCAGTTGAGAAGTACAAGAATGCAACCGTTCGTACAGTTGGTCGTAAGGCTGACGGTACTACGAGTGTAATCTCGGATACTCAGACTGCATCTGGTATTACAGGTTCCGTTGCTTCCTCCATCTATGCAGTTCGTTATGGAACTGGATATGCACAGGGATGGCAGAGTGGACCATTCAAGCCAACTTACCTTGGTCTTTCCAAGGAAAATGGCATCATGCACAACGTTGTCTTCGACTGGGGTATTGGTTTGTGGATTCCACATACTCGTGCTGTTGGTCGCTTGTTCTGCCGAGTCGCATAATAGAAAGGAAGAATAGAAATGGCACGTGATAAGAAGGCTTCCTTCAAATTTACAACAGTTGCAAGTTATGCTTCAGCGAAACTTAAGCAGACTGCCGCAACGGACAAGTTGTCTACAACAATTGACGTAACAGGTTATGCAGCCACAACTCAGGTGTATGGTGCATCTGATGTGTTCTCAACGCCAAATATGATTCTTGCAGCTGCTGCAGACTTTGCTTCACAGGCAGATACTGCTGCATCTGGTGCTGAAGTTCTTCCTGGAACAAATGGGCAGAACTCACCACTGTTTGTTAAGGTTGTATACACAACTGCTGGTACGCTTACCAATATTGGTACTGCTGTATTCAAGGTTGTTGGCTCTGCTGCATCTACTGTTGCTACGGCAGGTAACCTTAGTAGTAGCCCTGCGGATATTTCTGCATCTGTAACGGTCAATAAAACAGCCGGTACATATGTTACATATATTCCAGTGCTTTCTGCGAAGCCATACTGGCAATTGCAGTTCACAACCCTGACAGGTGCAACAACCACTGACACTGGAACTATTGCTATTGCAATGGCTGCACTTGTCAACGGACGTGATGGCGCAGTTAGCCTCTAATTAGACTAAGGTAACAAGATGACACTAGGTGAAATCAAACAAAAGGTCAGGATGATAGGTTTGCACCACTTTGGTAGCAAGCAAGACCTTGACCCATTTGGCTTGGAATACCTAGTGTTGGAAGCTGCCAATCAGATAGCCCGTAAAACAGACTGTTTGTTTGGCAGACGTTACCTAGACTTAGAAGATGGTACAGACGAGTATTGCTCCCCTGATATGTATCGTATTAGGGGAGTATTCAAGTTAGAAGATAACGAGTACCGACGGCTACGACTATTAGACTTTGCTGATAGGCAAGTAGACCGCTATAGGACTCAAGGTGACGCTGTTATTGACGCTTGCATACTTTATGCAACGAATAGGCTTAGGTTCCTTCCTACGCCAATCTCAAGTGTTACAAACGGCGTGATGATTGAAGGTTACTGTCAGCCTGGAATGATATGGCAGTACGATACGAACGGTAATGCTGTACCTCTGGCAGATGACCAAGAGTGTCCATTACCAGACTCAGCACACGACTGTCTTGTTTTTAGTGTTCTTTACTCTCGTGCTATGCAGATGAAGGATGCTAATGTACTTGCTATATACAAGGCAGAATATTTAGATAGACTGGGTATGGTTGAATCTAACTCTGCTATCTATGGTCGAAGGACAGTTTAATGGCAACCCTGACTACACTTACATCAGAGGTTATTCGCCTCTTGAACGAAGCAACTAACTCCTCAGTAGGTGAAGTTGGCGATGGTTCAGGAACTGTTACGACTACGACCAATCAAACGATTGAGGTTTACCTCAACGAAGCTATTAAAGAAACGTGTAGGACTTGTATATACGTTCCAGCAAAAGGAACAGTTACTCAGTCCAATCCTATTATCAACTTGTCTAGCATTAGCCTAGACTCAACCTATGTACCTACTGACGCTTCAACGGTGAACGACGCTAGTAGTATGTGGTTTCCTCTTACTGTCCAATCTGGGCTTACAAACCTAGTCCACTGTAGTGAACCTACCCTAAGGGCATATGACCCCACGTTCGAGTCTACAGCGGCTGGTACGCCTAAGTATTGGTATCGCTCTGGTGATTACCAGATAAGGATTTATCCTGCTCCATCAGCATCCACTGTATTTACTGTTTATGGTTGTGGCACACTTGGTGATATTGGTGCTACATCTGTTACGGTTATTCCTGATGACTTGCAGTTAAGAATGTGGGCTAGTTACGCTGCCTACAAGTTGGCATTAAAGAATACGGATGACCCATCTGTTGCTCAACGTGCCTTCTGGGGAAATTGGTACAACGAGACTCGTATGAGATTGTGGTCTCAACTTGATACATTTTTGCGTATGCCAGGTTCTCCATTTGCAATCCCTCCAGTTACAGGTGGTTCCGATGGAAGCTAAAGACATCCTCCCAGTAGTACTTTCTACTTTGCTCACTGGCGTATCGTCATTCTTAGGCGCATCATTTACGTTTGTACGTAAAGTAGACATAAAGACCTGAAGAGTAGCATCCACGATATGCGAGTTGAGATTGTACGACTGGATAAAGAGTTGCAGAATGTCAAGGAACGACTTAGAGTCCTAGAGGAAAAGACTAAGACACAAAGATGAACATAGCCTGGAGTAGACTGGTATGGATTGCACTTGGTGCATTTATGGCTAGTGCTGGACCCGCATTCAATATGGAGTGGGAAGCAAAGCACATACCAGATACTGCCACGTTTGGTTATGTTATGAAGGCGTTTACGTTATGTGCTATTGAAGGAGTACGTGCAGGTGTTCCTGCACTGGCAACTGCGGTAATAGCATTCTTTGTGCGTCAGGACTCAGATGCAAAAGTCTTTCAGTTGCAGTCTCAAAAAGAAGTAGTATTGAAGCATATACGTGAGAGTTCGCCAAGTGACTTAGTTTTTGGTAAGTCAACTAAAGAGGAAATAACATGAGCTGGCTAAGTAAGTTATTGAAGAAGACTACTA
>Ga0255104_1000113_pt1 | contig 21289 bp, 14 predicted proteins | sample Law_Cont_RepC_0h_FD_188446 | JGI IMG/M metagenome (GOLD analysis project Ga0255104, IMG submission 188446) | Freshwater microbial communities from St. Lawrence River, New York, United States - Law_Cont_RepC_0h | ecosystem: Environmental > Aquatic > Freshwater > River | place: USA: New York... | reverse complement strand
GTCGCGACGCCTCCGGCGGCCGGCCGGGTCTTGGGGGTGGTCTCGCTTTTCGGCGCCGGTGCCGTCGGCGGCGTTTCCGCGGCTTGGGTCGAGGCCTGCGCGAGTTGGGTGATCTCGGCGTTCAGGGTCTGGCTTCGCGATTTCAGCTGGGCGATCTCGCTCGCCGCACCGGCCTGGGCCTGGCCGCCGCGTTCGCGGGCGTCGGCGGTCAGCGTCGCCAGCCGCCGTTGGACCGTTTCCAGTTCCTGGGCGAGCGCCGCCATCCGAGCCGCACCCGGGCGGACGACCGGGGGGGCGGCGGCGGGCACCGCGTCGTCGCGCAGTACCAGACGCAGCGGGTTAGGCCCGACATAGGTCTGCTCGGCTGTGAAGCAGTCGGCGCTCAGGTCCAGCGGGCGGACGTCGTTGCCGTCCAGGTAAGCAGCGCCGAGGATGGGGCCGTCGAAGGAGAGGGCGCGGAACTTGACGCGGACGCGGGCTTCCCCGGTCTGGGCGAGGAGGTGGGCTCCGGTCAGGAGCAAGGCGAGGCAGGCGCGGCGCATCACAGTTCGCGGGTGGTGAGGTAGCGGACGGAAATCACGTGGAAACGACGGCCGAGCAGGCGGTTCACCATCTTGAGCTTGGGGTTGAAGCGGTAGGAGTCCGTCCGGTCGCAGACTTCGGTCTCAGGGGACTGCGACGGGTCGCAGAACTCGGGCGAACGTTGGACGACCGCTTCGATCCAGCAGGCGGATTGCGAGGTGAGGGAGCCAGGGTTGGTGGTCACGTCGCCATAGCAGCGGATCACGAACGTGTCGGAACGGGTGGTCAGGGCTGGTCCGATGACCGCCAGCAGGTCGGACTGCAGGAGCGAACCGGGCGCGCCGATGAGCAGGTGGCCGCGATTGACACCTTCGGTGCGCGGGTCCTGGAGGGTGAGGTTGGCGCGGATGATCGTATCCGTCGGGGTCCAGGGCACGCTGCCCGGGGAAGTGTTGGCGGCGAGCAAGGTCGGGCTGGAGGCCGGGGCGGGGGTCGCGGTCCGGTTCGAGAGGTTGCCGCCGTCCACGTCGGCTCGCACGATGGCCGTCTGGAGGCAGCCGACCAGGGAGGTGTCGTAGTGGTAGCCGCAGAGGAAGCGGTTGACGAACTGGGCGAGGCCGATGAAGGGCAGGGGGATCGTGTAGGATTCCGTGGCGCTGTGGTTGATCGAGGTGAATAGGCTCCGGTGCGGCAGGAGGACGCGCGTGCGAATCTCCGCGACGATGGAGCGCGCCAGGAGCTTGATTTGGTCGTCGTCGAGCGTGCTCAGGCCGGTCCAGGCGTTGGCGGTGCTATGCGGTGACTTGAAGTTGTAGATGGCCTTGTCGGCGCGCACGGTCCGCGGGTAGCGGGCGTTCTGGCTCGGGAGGGGCATGGTCTCGGTGGCCGCGCCCATCGCGTTACGCTTGGCGCCGGCCAGCAGCGTGGCCCAGGCCTCGACCGAGGTGCTGTTCACGTTGAACGCGCCGTCGGTGAGGGTCGCCCCGGCGATGCGGCGGTGGTTGCCGACCATCGCGCGCACCGTGGTCGGGTCGCGGTTGGAGAAAAGGGTGGTGCGCGGGTTGGCCAGCGGCGCGCGGCCGGCGACGAAATCGTCGAGCACGGTGGCCAGGGGGCGTTTCTCCGTGACCGTCGCGCCGCGGACGATCTCGGGCGCGGCGCCGGAGAAATAGTACCGGTCGTAGAGCGCGGCGTTGATCATCCATGTCTGGTCCCACGTCGTCACCCCGTAGTTGTAGTCTCCCATCGCGTTCATCGGGTTGTACAGCGAGCCGAAGCTATTGCCGATGGCGAAGAGGGGTTCCTGGTCGCGGAGCGTGAAGTTCGCGTGCGCGAACTGCGCCAGCGAGAGCGGTGGCGCCAACGGCACCTCGCTGTAGACCGCCGCCGATTGGCCGCTGAGTCCCGACGAGACGCTGAGCCCGCCGAAGGCCTGGCTGGAGCCGGCGCCGGTGGCCTCGAGGACTTCCGGCCAGGTGTTGGCCGACCTCACCACCAGTTTGAAACTGGAGGAGGTCTTCGCGTAACCTGCGGGCATGTCGCCCGGACCGATACCGGTGGCCTCCGGCCGCGTCATGGTGGCCATCGGGTTCGAGTGCGTGAAGACCGGGAAGGGCAGGGGATCGCGCGGCCAGCGCACGCCGTAGTCGAAGACCGCGATGATGTTCGGGGGTTCGCCGGGTCGCGCCAGACGGAAGCCTGGAAGGTAGGTCTTGGACGGCGCGGTGCCGCTGCGGTCGAGGTCGTTGGCCAGCAGCTCGGTGACTTCGCTGCAGACGTTGTACAGCTGGCCGTCGCCCGAATTGCCGGTGTCCATGATCCGATCGCCCGGCCAGCAGGTCAGGAGGTGGCGGACATAGAACGGGCCGGTGCTGCGGATGCCGACCGAGATGGAGTCGGTCGGCAAGCGGGAGACGCGGGCACGGTTCGCGTCGGTCCAGGGGATGGAGAAGCCGCCGAGGAAGTCGAAGCTGTTGGCGGAGACCGGCGGGAGCCGGGTGAACGGCAGCGGACCGTTGCTGGACGAGGAGAAGACCCGGAATTCCCCCGGTTGGAGGACCGTGCCGTCCTTGATGTAGGTCCGGAAACTCTCGCTCCAGTTGGCCGAGCCGTCCGTGATCCGCGCGAGGTCGATCATCCGCCGGCTCCAGCTGCCCTTGGCCGTCGTGCTGAAGTCGACGGTCCAGTTATCCCAGGCGCGGAAGGACAGACGCATCGCGGCGGTGTCGGCGGTGTTCGGTTCCTTGCTCAGGCGCACCGCGACATTGTAGGGGTTGTGCAGCACGGTGATCGGCGACAAGGTGAGCCGGAGGTCGCCATCTTCCATGAGTCCCCAGACGAGCAGCTGACGGGCGACGTAGGGCGTGACGGAGACCTTCACCGGCCTGGGGGCTTCCTTGCCGTTGACGAAGTCGCGTACCAGGTAGTTTTCGCCGGAGTCCATCCGGTTGAAGCGATGGCTGTAGTGGGCGGTGCCACCGTAGCCGGAGGCGGCGAGGCTGATGGTGTTGGGGAAATGGGTGCGGGCGCGGAGCGTCGGGACGGTCGGGGTAGACCAGTCGAGTTCCTTGTAAAGCCGGTGGTAATTACGGAGCGCGTCCCAGGTCGGTCCGCGGATTAGTTCGTCGGTGTTGTTGGGGTTGACTGCGAAGGTGTAGACCGGGCTGAGCCAATGGTTCGCGCCGTCGTAGGGGACATTGACCTTAACATCCCGGCCGTTTATCTTGCCGTCGCCATAGGCCCTCCGGTCGGTCTGCTCGTTGGGGTGGAAGAGGTAGGTCACGCCGGTCAGCTCGTCTTGATTATCCGCGGTCCGCGGCAGTGCGCCCGCGGCGAACTCGCTGGCCACCCAGGCCGCGTCGGGGAGCTCGAAGGCGAGGGAAAGGTCGATCTTCAGGCCACCGAAGCGCGTATCGCAGTTCACCCCGCGCGACCAGAAAGTGGTTTCCGTCTGCAGTCGCTTGGCGATCGTCGGCGGGGTCGTCTCGACGAGGCCCGCGCCGGTCGCCAACGTGAGCAGCGGGAGCTCCTGCATGGAGCGGACGCGCGGATCGATGCCGCCCGGTGGCATGGTCTCGAGGCCGCGGAGGATTTCCACGCCGGCGCGCGCCACGCCGCGCAAGGCCTCCTGTTTGGTCTGTTCGGTCGCCGTGCCGGTCGGCGGAGTCAGGCGCGGGTCGGTCAGGTTGAGGCGCGCTTTGACGCCTTCGTCGCCGATCCAGTAGGCATAGGTCCCGCCGACGCCGGGGTCCGGCAGCGTGACCCGTGGCAAGGTGATGCGTCCGTCGGGCTTGCCGAGGCTGGTGCCGGACGGAAGTTCCGCGGCGGAGGCGCTGGCATCCCCCACGAGTCTCACCACGTTGAGGCCCTGAGGGTTGTAGGTGGTGTCCCACGGGAGATGCGGGGTCGCGTCGTAGGCGACGACGCCGGAAAGGGAGATCGTCTGGATGCCGGCGGGTCGGTCGTGCCGGCCGCTGACGAGCCAGGCGGGCGGTTGCGCGGGTTTGTCGGTGCGCCACACGCCGGTCCACAGGGGGTTCCGGATCGTCGTCCAATCCCAGCCCTTTTGCATCGTGTCCGCGCAGATGTCCGCGCGCGCCGTGGTCCGGCGATCGGGCCCGGCCTCCTGTTGCAGGTGGGCGAGCGCCAGGCGGAGCGAGACCATCGCCTGTAGGCGGGCCCGGCTCCGGGCGACCGCGTTGGTCGCGAGTTGCGACTCGATCTTCAGGAAAGACACCAGCGTGATGATCACGACCAGCATCAAGGCCATGATCGTCAACGAGAGGACCAGCGAGAAACCTCGGCGAACCGGAGAGCGCGAGGCGACCAAGGGATGCGGGGGACCGATGAGGGGCACGGGGTAAGGTTAATCTGGGCTTGAATGGCCTTAATACAAGGCAGTAAGCCCCGCCGCGCGTCTGGGCCTTCTTAACGGCCACATTCGCTCGATTAACCAATCTCGTTTGCTGGGCTTATTTCGGTGCCTTGGGCGGTTTGATGCGGCCATCGAAGGCTGAACCGTTCGTGCCCGCTGGGGGCGGCTCCTCGACGGGTTGCAGGCGGACCAGCCCGGTGCCCTTTTCGACCGGCAGGATGAACAGCAAGGTTCGCCGGTCCTCCGCATGGAAGAAGTGCAGGTGGGAGGCCAGGCGCCGGACCTGATCCTCGGACGAGTAGAGGACCGCGTCGAAATAGCCTCCGGGGGCGACCTTCGGTCGCAGGACGACGGTGCCTTTCGCGGCGACCGCGGTGGCGCTCCCGCCAGCCTCGAGGGATAGGTCGAAGTCGCATAGGTTCAGGAAGCGCAGGGAGCCCGCCGGAAAGTCCCGGTCGGAGTCCTGCATCGCGACGATGCCGTTCCGACCCGCTTCCGGCTGCACGAGCAGGATCAATTTCAGGGGACTGCCGTTCGTGTCCGCCGGTGGGAGGTCGAGCCAGGCGATGACGGGGCCGGGTGCGACGGGCGGCGGGTTCGCCGCGGGGGCGGCCTTGATGGTTGTGTCCGGCCGAGTACCGCTGGGCGGGAGTTGGATCAGGCTCAGGCGGGTGTCGCCGGCGTAGCGCAGCCGCGGACCGAAGAAATCCGCCGACAGGCGCACCGGCGTCGCGCGGCGTCCGTCCCAGAGCGCGAGGTCCTCGCGGTCGCCGGCCAGGGAGATGAACTGCACGGACGCCTCCGCCTGCGGTCGGGGAGTCTCGGCCGCGCCGATCCAGCATGTGGCGAGGAACAGGGCGAGTTCAGGCCTCATGGGGTTTGAGCCAGCGGAGGGAGATGACCTTGAAGCGTCGACCGAAGAGCTTGTTCTCCGGTCGCAGGTCCTTGAAGGCCGATTCGGCGGCGTCGAGGTCGTTCACGAACGCCGGCAGGCGTTGCACGACCGCCTCCACCAGGCAGGCGGCGGGATTGCCGTCGGCGCCCGCCGTTTCGGCGTACGCGCGAATCGTGAATGTGTCCGAGCGGTTGGCGAGGGCTGGGCCGAGCGCTTCCAGGAGGTCGGTCTGCAACAGGTTGCCCGGCACGCCCATCGCGACGTGCGTGCGGTTCGCGCCGCCCGGCTCCATCGCCTCGATGTTCCGGGGGTGCGGGTAGGTCAGGCCGGTCGGGGGTACGAGCTCGCCGGCCCCGAACATCCCGACGCGGTAGCGATTGGTCAGCCGGTCGGTGAGGCCGGCCGGGCTCGGGCCGTTCGCGGGTGGGTTATCCGCTCCGAAGATGGCCGCCTGGAGAGCGCCGCAGCGGGTGGCCCAGGCGTTCGCTGAGCCGGGCGTCAGGAAACGATTGATGAATTCGGCCAGGCTTAGGTACGGCGTCGTCGCCTTCGTGAGGCCGCGGAACAGCCGCGAGGTCGGCGGGGAGACGGCGTCCCGCTCACCGCGGGTCGTCAGGGCGAAGCGTGCCTTGTTCTCGCGCACGATGGCCGCGGCCAGCAGGCGGAGCTGTGCATCGGTCAGGTTGACGAACCCCGTCCAGTTGGACTTGGTGGGCTCATTGTAGGCCCCGGTGGCGATCGGCTCGGCGCCGGTCGGCGTCGCGCGCGGGAAACGGGCATTGGCGTCGGCGGATGGTCCGGTCGCGGGCCACTTGGCGACCGCGATCCGCTTCGCCGACGCGAGGAACGCGGCCCAGGCCTCGACTGAGGTCGAATTGACATTGAAGGCGCCGTCGTTGAGCAAAGCTGACGCGGAGCGCCGGTAGTCGCCGAGCGCCGAGCGGGAGGCGGGCGCCTCGCCGGTCAGTCGCATCCGCGGATTCTCCAGTTTGCCCCGTTGGGCCATGAAATCGTCGAGGACTTCGGCGAGGGAGCGCGTCGACGGGTAGGATAAGCCCGGGCGGTTGGCCTCCGGATCGGATGGCACCGGGCTCGCTGGGCTGGTCAGCGGCGAGAGCCGCGGCGCGGCGCCGGAGAGGAAGAATCCATCCCAGAGAGCCGCGTTCAGCAGGTAGGGCGCGTCGAACTCGGTCCAGCGCTGGAAGGTGCTGTGTGTCCGGGTGGGATCCACCTGCGGGTGCGCGAAACTGTTGCCGACGCCATAGAGCGGTTGTTGGTCCCGCAGGCTGAAATTGGCGTGGGCGTATTGGCCGAGGGAGGTCGGCGGGGTCAGCGGGACCTCGGTGTGGATCGACGCGAGGTTGCCATCGGTCTGGTTGCTCAATCCGCCGTAGGTGAGCGGCGCGGCGCCTCCGGGCGATTGCAACAGGCTGAGCCAGGCGTTCATGCCTCCGGTCGGTCGGGTGACGCGGAGCCGGAAACTCGGCGAGGCTCCGCCGAACCCGGAGCCCTCGGCAGTCGACGCGCGTCCGGCGCCGTCGGCCCCGAGCACGGCCGCCATCGGGTTCGAGTGCGTGAAGAGCGGGAAGGCTCCGACCGCGCTCGGCGGCCGGCCGGCGGTGGAGACCGTATTCTCGCGGGCGGTCTTGGCCGACATCTCGATGGCGGCGATGATCAGGCCGGGTTGATGGATGCCCGGTGCGGGGGATTTCTCCGGCGTCTGGGTCACGATATCTCCCACGTGGAGCGGCCCCGGCAAGCCCGCGCGGGCATCGATACCACGGAAAGTCAGCACGCTGTGCTCGCTCGACCGGTTGTAGAGGTCGAAGGCCGGGTAGGCGTTGCCGGGCAGGCCGATCGTGCTGGCGGCGGGGAACTTCAGCATATCCTTCGGCCAGCAGGTCAGGGAGGTGCGGACCGTGAGCTTACCGTCGGGGACAATCTCGAAGGAGAAACTATCCGAGGGCGGGTAACCAAATTCTGGGGGATACCAGAAGGGGTTGAAATAATACCACCGGAAGCCCGGCCAGAGGGCGCTCCAGTCGACGTTGTCGTCGGAGAAGCCGCCCTGATAGTTGAAGGCGTTGCCCAGTTTGACGACGCGTGACCAGGGCGAGCGGGCTCCGGTGGTCGGCGTGTACACCTTGCGTTCGCCCGGCAGTAGGGTGAGCTGGTCGATGTAGACGCGGAAGAGGTCGGCGTCGTTGATCGCGCGGGGGTCGGCGAAGCGGTAGTAATCCCCGAGGTTCTTCTCGTAGGTGAAGGTCAGCGGCGTCGGCTGGATCTCGTCATACGGGTTGTCCCGGGGGTAGACGTAGGTGCGGCGGGTCACGCGGAACATCCATCGGTCCCAGTCGGAGAAAGTCAGCGCGAGCGCCGAGTCACCTGGCGTGGGGCGGATCGTCAGGGCGACGTTGTAAGGGTTGTGCAGCACCACGACGGGGGTCAGGCTCAGGTAGACCGTGATGCCGCCCCGGGTGGTCTCCTTGATGAGGTTGAAGACGAGGAAGACGCGCTCGACGTAAGGCGTCACGGCGCAGTTGAAGGGGCGAGGAATCGGCGCGGGGTCGAGTTTCCACCCGGCCTCGTCGATGACGCCGACGTCGGTCACGGCCGGGTTCAGCGTCACCCGGTCCCCGGAATGGGCCGCGGCGTAAAGGAAGTTACGCTGGCGCACCGTGGCATCGTTGCCGTTGTCGGGTCGGGTGTGAAGGTTACCGGCGTTCGGGAAGTAGGTCCGGGCATTGAGCGTGGGGACGCCCCCGACCCAGCCGACCTGTTGGTAGAGCCGGTGGTAGTCCCGAAGGGCCCACCAGGTCGGCCCGCGTAGGTTACCTTCCGGGGTCTGACGGTTGAAGATGGGCGTGGTCTCCAGGAGGCGTCCGTTGATCGGCGCCCGCATCTTGAGGTTGGCGTAACCATTCTCGGTCCCGGTGGCGGGCGCTGCCGTCCCGCCGCCGAACTCGGTCTTGACGAACTCGGCGTCGGACAGTTCGAAGGCCAGGGAGAGGTCGCGGCGCAGGCCTCCGTTCGCGGCGTCGGCGAGCACGCCGGCCGCCGTGGTGGTGACATCGTGGAAAAGCCGTCGCGTGGCGGCCGGATCGCCGGAGAAGCCGGGGAGCAGGGAGAGATCGCGCGGCGAGGTCGCGGCGAAGGCCTGCGCCTCATCGGTGACGCCCTCACCGCCCTTGAGCAAGCGGATCCCCGGGGTGGCGGCGCTGCGGAGGGCGGCGCGCGCCTGCCGGTCGGTCGCGGGTAGCGCCGTCCGCGTTTCCTCGAGGTTGATCCGGGCTTTCACGCCTTCGTCGCCGATCCAGTAGGCGAAGCTGCCGAGACGACGCTCCGCGCCGTTGGCCTCGGGTTCGTTGAGATGAAGCTTGGGGCGCACGACGAAGCCGCTGGGCTTCGGGCCGATGGGGTCCGTCGGTCCGACGTTCTCGGCGGCGGTCGCGCTGGCCGGCCCGACCAAGCGGATGAAGCCCAGTTCGTTCCAACGAGCGGCATGGTCGACCTCCCAGGGAAGGGCGTAGCCTTCCGGGTAGGCGAGGGCGGGCGCCAGCGTGTCGGTGCCGCCCAATGGTTCGGACTGCGCCGCCGGCTTGGCCGGATCGTCGCCCGAGACGAGCCAGCTCGGCGGCTGGTTAGGTCGGTCGGTGCGCCAGACGCCGGTCCACAGCGGGTTGCGGACGTCGGCCGCGGTCGCTTCGGGTTGGGTCAGGTCGGCGCGCGCGGTCGCCCGTCGGTCGGGTCCGGCTTCCTGCTGGAGGTGCGCCAGGGCCAGCCGCAGGGAGGCGACCCCGTTGAGCCGCGCCCGCAAGCCCAGCTGATGCTGAAGCGCCAGGTGGCTCTCCACGGAAAGGAAGCCGGCGATGACGATGATGATCATCACCGCCAGGCCCATGATCACCAAGGCCAGCACGAGGCCGAAGCCCTGACGTCCCCGGCGGGGGGCATGGGCTCGGAGGGTCGCGGACACGGTGATAACTTGAATACATGGGGCGGTGGTCGCAACCCCCTATCCGTCCTTGCGGGCGGTTTTGGTCGTGCTTCGGACGTTTCGTCCGCCAATCTCGCCGGCGATGTCGCCCCCGACCTGGAGATTCTGGCTGACCCTCGGCTGCTCCTCCTTCGGCGGACCCGGCCCGCAGATCGCCGAACTGGAGAAGCAGTTCGCCAATGAGAAAGGCGGGGTGGGCAAGGAGGCTTTCCTGCGCGCCTTGGGGCTGTGCCTGTTCCTCCCGGGGCCGGAGGCGCAACAGTTGGTCGCCTGGATCGCCTGGCGCACCGGCGGTTGGCGGTCCGCCGTCCTGGCGACGCTGCTCTTCGTCCTGCCTGGCCTGCTCGCCTGTGGACTCTGCGCTTGGGTCTACGTCAGTTGGGGTTCTTTGCCGCTGGTGGAAGGCGCCCTGTTCGGGGCGCGCGCCGCCATCGTCGGTGTCGTGGGGGTAGCCGCGTTCCGCCTGCTGGGGGCGGCCGCCACCGACACCCGCCGCCGTTGGATCGCCGGACTCGTCAGTGGTGCCTTGCTGGTGGGCGTCCCATTCATCGTGCTCGCGCTCGCCGCCGGGCTCTTCGGCTGGTTCGCCCGACCCGAGGGCGAGGACGCCCCGCCAGGCCTTTCGGATAGCCTGCGGCGGGCGACGCGTCTGGCCGGCCTGCGTTTGCTGCCTTTCTTAGCGGCCTTCCTGCTGCTCTGGGCCTGCCTCGGCCATGCGCACGGCGTGGTGCGCCTGACGGAGGTCGCCTTGTTCGCCGTCCTGCTCTCCTTCGGTGGCGCCTACGCCGCCTTGGGCTATTGGCGCCAGCGAGCCGATGGCTTCGGCTGGTTGCCCGACGCGAAGTTCGGGAATGCCATGGTCGTGGGCGAGGCGACGCCCGGGCCGCTGCTGCTCGCCGGCAGCTTCATCGGCGCCGTCGCCGGTTGGCAGGGCCAACTCGGGCTTCCCGGCGGTTGGCAGGGCGGCGCCGTCGGCTTGTTCCTGCCCGCGCTTTTTACGTTCGGTCCCTCGACCGCGCTCGTGCTCTCCTTTGCGGAGGTCGCCGAGGAGGGGGTGGCGGACCGTCCGTTGCATGACGCCATCGGGATGGTCGCCGCGGCCGCGGCCGGCGCGGTGCTGGTCCTCGCGCTGGGCCTCGCCTCGCGGATGGGCGATTTCGCCATCGGTCTGCCACTGGCGCTGGCTACCGCCTGGCTTAGCCATCGGCGGAGCCTGCCGGTTCCGGCGGTGATCGGAATCGGCGCCGCCGTGGGCTTCTTCGCGGTCCGTTGAACGGGGTTGCCTTTCTGTCGGGCAGGACCATCCTATTCTTATTATGAAGAAACTCCTACTCCCCCTCTTTCTCGCCCTCACCCTCGTCGCCGTCGCCGCCGACACCAAGGTCGACACCTCCAAGTTCAAGGACGGCGGATGCTGCCAGAAGGCCGACAAGAAGGGCGAAAAGTGCAACCACCCTTGCTGCGTCAAGTACGCCAAGGAGTCGAAGGTCTGCGAGAAGTGCAATCCGGTCGAGAAGGCCGAGCCCGCCAAGAAGTAAGCCCGCCAGGTTTCATCCGACGAGGCCGACCGCGAGGTCGGCCTTTTTATTGTGCGGGTCCCGCGCCCAAGGTCTTCACGGCCCGTCGCCGTTCCATTTCCGAGAAGCGCACGAGCGCGGCGAAGTCCTCGAAGGCCGTCCCGCGCAGGCGCGGGGCGAGGACCTGGCTGACGAGTTGGGCGGTCGCCTGGGCGTCCGCCAGCGCGGCGTGGGCTTTGGCGCGCGTCAGCTGATATTTCCGCGTGAGCAGGCCCATGCCGTGGAACTTGAGTTCGGGCAAGGTCCGGCGCGCGAGTTTCACGGTACAGAAGCCGCGCACGTGAGCCGTGCCGGCGCGCAGCCGCGACCACTCCGGCAGCAGGCAGCGGTCCAGGTCGTAACTGAGGTTATGCGCGCAGATGGGGCGTTCGCCGAGGAAGTCGCGGAAAGCCCGGTGGACCTCGCGTGGCGCGCCGCCGTGGCGACGGAGGAAGGCGCGGTCATAGCCGTGGATGGCCTCGGCCTCGCCGGGGATCTCGATGTCATGGTCCAGGAAGGCCTGGAAGGTCTCGCCGGTCGGCTCCCAGCCGCGCATCCGGACCGCGGCGACCTCCACCACGTGAATTGGCGCGAACAGGCCCGTGGTCTCGGTGTCGATCAAGGTCCACTCGGTCGCGCAACGCATCGGTAGGGAAGGGGTGGCGTTCCCCGGCGGGCGGGTCAAGCGTGGGCGGACTTGCGCTTTGGTCCGCCAGGCCTAGGAACAAGGGTATGTTCCGCCGTCACCCTGCGCTTACCGCCGTCCTGCTACTTCTCGCCACGATCGGTCTCTATCTCTGGTCCAAGCCCGCCGCGGTGGCTTCCTCGCCGGCGGCACCCGCGCCCGCGCCCGCCAAACCGGCGCCGGTCGTCGCCCCGGCTTACGGCACCTGTCCGCGTTCCCCGGACGGCATCGGCAAGACCTGGATGGGCCGGGAAATCTCGCAGGTCATGGGTCACCCCGGCATCGGCTGGCTGGAGCGCGACAATCGCGAGAAGGAGGAGGCTCCGTCCAAGGCCATCGCCTTGCTCGAGCTGGCGCCGGATACCGTCATCGCCGACATCGGGGCGGGCTCAGGTTACTATTCGTTTCGGATCGCGCCCAAGATTCCGCGCGGTCGGGTGGTCGCCGTCGATATCCAGCCGGAGATGCTGGACTTCCTGAAGAAGGAGTCGGCCCGTCTGGGTATCCCCAACGTCCAGCCGCACCTCGGGGCGATCGATGACGTCAAGTTACCGCCGGCGTCCTTGGATGCCGCCCTGATGGTCGATGCCTACCACGAGTTCGATCACCCGGTGGAGATGCTCGCTTCGCTGCGCTCCGCCTTGAAGCCGAAGGGTCGCATCTACGTGCTCGAGTACCGGGAGGAAGACCCGAAGGTGCCGATCAAGCCCCACCACAAACTTTCGGAAGCCCAAGCCCGCAAGGAGTTCGAGGCCGCCGGTTTTCGTTTCGTGCTGAACAAGCCCGACCTACCCTGGCAGCACCTCCTCATTTTCGAGAAGCCCTGAGTCATGCCCTCCGTCTTGCGTCCGTGGTTGTTTCTGGCCGTCGCGCTCGTCGCGCGCGCCGCTGATTCGGTCGTCCTCGTCTCGGCGCCGACCCGTTATGACGAGGGCTGGGCCAAGGTCGTGGCCGCCTTGGAGACGGCCCATGACGCCAAGGTGCTGGTCTTCCGCGCCTCCCCGGCGGAACAGCAGGAAGAGTTGCGCCGTCTGCAGCCGCGTTTCGTGATCTGGGTCGCCCGCCCCGAGGAGCTGGGACCCAAGGCCGCGGTGGTCATGCATCGGTTGGCGCGCGAGAACGACGGTGACCCTTACGAGGATTTTCGCTGGGGCGTGGTCACGGGTTTGGACGCCACCCAGGCGCTCAACCTCGCCGCACCCGGCCAGCCGCTGACCATCCGCACCGTCGGCGCCGGCACGTCGTTCGCAATGGAGTGCGTCGAGCAGGGCTATTGGTTCTCCGAGTTCAAGGCCGGTGAGAGCTGGGAGAAAGCTGCGGGGGGCGCTCCTCGGGAGGTCGCCGGACCGAAGGACTCGACCGCCAAGATCATCGCCCGCCTCAACGAGGGAAAAACCGACCTCTTCATCACTTCTGGGCATGCGACGGAGCACGACTGGCAACCTGGCTACCGCTACCGCAATGGCTTCTTCGGTCACAAGGACGGGGTCATCTTAGGCAAGGCCCTCGATGGCAGCGTACATCGCCTCGCTTCCGCCAATCCGAAGGTCTACCTACCCATCGGCAATTGTCTCATGGGCAACGTCCCCGGGGGCGATTGCATGGCCCTGTCCTGGATGGCTTCCGGCGGCGTCCGGCAGATGGTCGGCTATGTCCAGCCTACCTGGTTCGGCTACGCCGGCTGGGGGGTCCTCGATTACTTCGTGGAGCAGCCGGGACGCTTTAACCTCAACCAAGCTTGGTTGGCCAATCACCAGGCCTTGCTCTGGCGGCTCCAGGAAGTCGCGGCCGGACGGGTGTCCGCCGGGGATCGCCGGGGTCTGGAGTTTGATCGCGATATGACAATTTTCTATGGCGACCCCCACTGGGATGCGCGGTTGGCGCCCGGTCTCCTTCGCTGGACCGAGACCCTGACGACCCTGCCGTCGGGGGAGGTCGAATGGATCATCACGCCGGCCGCCGGCTCGCGTACCTTCGTGGCGGTGGACACAAATGGCTCCCAGCGGGGCGGCCGCCCCTTGGTCGCCTTCCTGCCGCGCCATGCTACCGGCTGGGAAGTCGTCGCCGGTCCGGCCCAGGTGGTCGCCGCCGATGACTTCGTCCTGCTGCCCCATCCCGGACCCGACGTGCCGGTGCCCGCCCGGCTCGTGGTGCGCCTGCGCCGCCGCTGACGGCGCCCGTCAAGGGGCGGTCGGCGACTTTTTAATAAAAGTTAAATAGTGAGCGCACCCCCCTTGTGCGTTCCGCGCCGACATGGTATCGTGGGGGATGCGCCTCCTGCTCGCCCTGCTTTCCGGTCTCGGTCTCGCCGCCCTCATCGTCCTCGTCGCGGAGCGGGCGATGGCGCCCGCCGCGGTGACCGTCCCCGCCCCGGCGGTCGCGGCCACCGCGCGTCCCGCTGCCGGCGAGCCGACGACGGCGGAAGCCCAGTGGGCGCAGGCTCGCGAGGTCGCTTGGCCGGCGCTCATGGCCCAGGCCGAGGCGGGCGACGCCGCGGCGCAATTCCATCGTGGGATGGTGCATCTGCTCGGCACCTTCGTGCCGACGGATACCGCGGAGGGTCGCCGCTGGTTGACCCGCGCGGCTGAGCAAGGCCATGGCCGCGCCTTGAATACGCTGGGTGAGATGCTCATCACGGGGGAGTTCGCGGAGCCGGATTACCCCAAGGCGACCGCCTCTTTCCAGGCCGCATGGAAGGCCGGCGAACCGATGGGGCTGGTCAACCTTGGCATCCTATCTGAAGTGGGCGAGGGGCGTCCCAAGGATGCCGCCGAGGCGCTCCGGTGTTTCCGGCAGGCCGCGGAGCGGGGTTGCCCGGCTGCGCTCCTTCGGCTGGGGGTCATGTCCGTCGAGGGCGACCTGCTGCCCCAGGATGATGGACAAGCCGTCCGCTATTTTCGCCAGGCCGCGGAAAAGGGCTCCAAGGAGGCCTGGCTCAACCTCGCCATCGCCCACCAGCGGGGGCAAGGCACCCCCCGCGATCGCGCCGCGGCGCTGGCTTGCGCACGCCAAGCCTGGGACCTCGGGATGACCCAGGCCGCCTACCTCGTGATCGACCGCTTGGTGGCGGACGGCGGCGACCCGACCGAAGCGGCCGGCTACCTGCTCGCGGTCAGCCTCCTCGACGAATCGGACGAAGGGCGGGCGCGGGCCGGACGGTGCAAGGGGCCTTGGCTGGATCAGCTCGACGCTTCGGGGATGCAACGGGCGATCGCGTTCTCGGATCGGCTGCTGGCCGCCGAAAGCCGTCGCCGGCTCCGGGAGATTTTCGGTCCCTGATCAGGCGCCGACGTTCTTCTTGATGTCCTTCAGCTGCTGGAACTCGGGCTTGGCGGTGTAGTACTTGTCGAGCGGGTAGCAGCCGGAAATGAGCCCATTGCGCGGGGCGGTCGTGCAGTCGCTGAAGGTGCGGCAGATGAACTTCGTCTCGAGGGCGCCGTTCTTCGCGGCGTCCGCCAGCATCGCCGGGTAGCTGAGGACCGCCCGGCCCACGCCGATGGCGTCGCTGCCGCCGGTGCGGAGGATCTGCTGGGCGAGGTGCGGGAGGTACTCCTGAACGTAGCTGAGGCCCGAGCTCACGACAATCATCCCCGCGGGGGCTTGGGCGCGAACCTCGCGAACGACGCGGACCTGGCGGGCGACGTCGATGAGCGGGTCGTGCGCGGGCTGGTAGCCGTCGCTGGGCGGGTAGGCCGCCGGGCGTTGGATGTGGGGGTTGTAGTAGGGCGAGCCGGCCGTGGTGTTGAGGATCTTGACGCCCAGTTCGCCGAGTAGCCGCACGAACGCGAAGGTCTCGGTGAGGTCGATCTCGGTGGGCTGCACCGGGTTCACCCCGAAGGCGTAGCGGTAGGGAAGGTAGGCGGCGAAGTCCTCGGGGATGCCGGGACCGAGTTTGCCGGGCACGCTCAAGGCCGGGTCCGGACGGAACGGCACCATGTCGAACAGGCTCAGGCGGACGCCGATATCGATCGCGTTGCCGTCGGCGCGGATCCCGGCGATGATGTCGCGCAGGATGCGGGTGCGGTTCTCGAAGGAGCCGCCGAACTTGCCCGGACGGGTGTGGGCGCCCAGGAACTCGTGCAGCAGGTAGCCGTGGCAATGCTTGAGGTCCACGAAGTCGGCCCCGCAGTCGCGGGCCACGCGCGCGGCCCGGACGTAGCAGCGGATGAGCTCCTCGACATCGGCGTCGGTCAGCACCTGTTCGTCGGAGGTGACGTTGAACTTCCGGTCCAGGATCGGGTGGCGGTAGGCCACGCGGGATTCCCAGCGCTTCTTGTCATGGGGACGGCAGAAGCGGCCGGAGTGGGTCAGCTGGAAACCGATGACCAGGTCGTCGACCGAACCCCAGCGGGCGAGGTGCTCCGCCTTGAGGATCTGCACCAGCTCCGCGATGCCCGCCTGGTTCTCGGCGTTGATGATCAGCTGGTTCATGTTCGCCCGGCCGTCGGCCCGGACGGCCATGGCCTCGGCGCCGCAGATGAGTTTGGCACCGCTCGCGCCGAAGCGCTGCCAGCGCCGCTTCATCTCCTCGGAGGTGCCGCCGGTGGTCGTGCCGTCCCAGCCCTCCATCGGATGAATCGCGATGCGGTTGCCGATGGTCTTGCCGTTGATTTGGGCGCGGGCGATCGGTTGGGTGAGCGGGTTGCCGGCGCCGGCCTCGATGGTGTCCTCGATCGGCAGGTCGACGCCGAGCGCGGCGCAGTGGGCCCGGAAATCGGCGACGGTCTTGAGCGCCGCGACGCGGGTAAGCTTGAAAGCGGTGGTCATGGCGATGTCCCGCGCGGGATGTCGAGGCGCTCGGAGATGCGACGCGTGCGGATCATCGCCTCGGTCATGCGGGCGGCCTCGTCGGGGCCGCGGATATCCTTGCAGGCGGGGTGGGCTTCGGGCGAAGCGATGACGCCGAGCTGGTGGAGCAGGTGGGCCGTGCTGTGCTTGTAGGCGGCGGCGCTGCCCTGGGCGTCGAGGCGGAAGACCTGGTCCTCCAGCGATTGGAAGGCCTCGAAGAGCTTATAGACGCGCGTGTCGAAGCGGCCCGTGCCCGTGGGGAACTTCTTCCCGGGGGCGCCGTCCTCGAGCCACAGGTCCTTCGCCGCGCAAATCTGCGGAGCGGCGCTGCTGGCCGCGCCGATGAGCAAGGGGAGGCCGGTCTTGATGGCCGTGGCGATGCCGTAGTCGTCGCCGCTGTGCGGGGCGAAATCAAGCTTCAGGTCCTTGCACATCGCGGCCCAGTAGAGGAAGTGCGGCTCGTCCAGCGTGCTCACCTTGCCGCCCACGAACTTCGGGTGGAGGGCGAGCTGGTGCAGCAACCAAGGCTCATACGGCGTCGCCCAGGGGACGAAGGCAGGCTCGAGCGCGTGCACGATGCCGGGGCGGATGAGCCACTCGGCGATCTGGTAATAGCCGTCGCGGCGCCGCTCGGGGTCCAGCGTATTGAGCCCCTGCGAGGTCATGATCATCACCTCGCAGTGGTCGTGGGCCTGGACGAGGTCCAGTAGCCCGCGGTAGCGCTCGGGCTTGAAGGAGGTGTCATCCTGCGCGCCGCGGGCGGTGATCCCGGCGATGAACTTCAGCGTCGGGAACGCCGCGCGGAACTGGCGGAGCACCTCGGCGTACATCCGGTCGTCGAGATCGAAGATGTAGCCGGTGTCGGCGTTGAGCACGGGCACGAGCTCGACGCCGTAATGCTCGGCGGCGGCCAGTTGCCAGCGGATTTCGGCTACGAAGCTCGCCCAGTCCGGCTGGCGGTCCTTGAACGGCAGTAGCACGGCGGAGCAGAGCCGGGCCTTGGTCCGGTGGTCGACGAGCTCCTCCTCGGCCGTCCAGGCCCACTTCGTCGCGGACCATGGGGTGGTCGGGGTGAGGTCCTCGGGACGGGAGATGAGCGGCTTCATGCAGGTCAGGGCGCACGTTAGTGTCATTTGCCCGCGAAAGAAAACCTTAGTTTGCGGTTCGCGGACGTGAATCGCCCCTTGAAGCCAACCGCTGATATCCCCAGATAAGAACCATGAGTGCTGACCCCCTCGCCGACGACCGCGCGCAGGCCATCACCCGCGGCATGCAGATGACCCTGCTGGCCGGCTTCCTCGGCTGGATGATGGACGGCTATGAACAAGCCCTCTTCCCGACGCTCGCTGGTCCCGCCTTACGGAGCATGGTGCCCGGGGAGGTCGCGGCGTCGGGCGCCAAGGCCATCAGTGGCTGGATCGGCGGCTGGATGGCCGGCATCACGTCCGCCTTCCTCATCGGCGCGGCTTTCGGCGGCGCCGCCTTCGGGTGGTTGGGCGATCGCATCGGCCGCGTGAAGGCGATGTCGCTCAGCATCCTTTTCTACTCCGTCTTCAGCGGCGTCTGCTATTTCGCCACCGACCCCTGGCACCTGGCCGGGGCGCGCTTCCTCGCCGCGCTCGGCATGGGTGGAGAATGGGCCCTCGGGGTGGCCCTCGTGATGGAAGCCTGGCCCGAGCGACATCGCTCCAAGATGGCCGCCGCCATCGGCATGGCCGCCAACCTCGGCATGGTGCTCGTCGGCGTGATGGCCATGGCGTACCCGGCCGATGACGCTTCTTGGCGCATCCACTTCCTCATCGGCGCCTCGCCCGCGATCCTCACGCTACTCATCCGTTTCTTCGTGCCCGAGTCGGAGAAGTGGGAGCGTTCCGCGGCCCGCGAGGCGGGCACCCCGCGCCGCTCCAAGCTCGGCGAGGTCTTCGGCCCCGAACTGCGCCGGCCCACGCTCATCGGCATCCTCATGGTCTCGGTCGTCTTCGTGGGCACGTGGGGCGCGGTCCAATGGATCCCGCTCTGGGTCGGCGAACTGGCCGGCACCGCCAACCCGCGGGCCAAGGCCTTGGCGATGGTCATTGTCTCGACCGGTGCCTGCCTCAGCACGGTGCTCGCGCCCTTGCTCCTGGCCTCGCTGCCGCGTCGACTCGGCTATCAGTTGCTCTGCCTGCTGGCCCTCGCGGCCACGGCGTGGATTTACCGCACGCCCGCGGAGTGGTCCGGCGAGCTCTTCCTCGGGCTGATGCCTGGGCTGATGGCCGCGAAGATCTTCGTGCTCGGCATGGCGGCGACCGCCTTCTTCGGCTTTTTCCCCTTGTACCTGCCGGAACTGTTCCCGACCCGCGTTCGCGCCACGGGGCAGGGGGTCTGCTATAATACCGGCCGACTCGTCGCGGTACCTTTCGTGCTCCTCAGCGGCAAGCTAGTCGAGACCCTCGGCGGCTTCCAGCCGGCCGCCGCGGCGATCACCTTGGTCTACGCCGCCGGCTTATTCGTCGCGTTCTTCGCCAAGGAGACCTCGGGTCAAGCCCTCCAGGATTGAGCGTCATGAATCCCCATGACGTCCGGATTCGCGCGGTCAGCTGGTACGCCTTGCCGGTGCGGACCCGGGTGCCCCTCAAGTTCGGCCACGACACGCTCACCGAGGTCGTCTGCGCCCGCGTGCGTCTGACCGTCGCGCGCGCGGACGGCCAGCGTGGCGAAGGGTGGGGCGAGACCCCGTTGAGCGTCCAATGGGTCTGGCCGTCGTCGTTATCCTATGCGATGCGCCTGCGGGCGCTTGAGGAGTTCTGCGACCTGTTGACCGAGGCTTACGCCCAGTTCCCGGCCTCCGGCCATGCCATGGAGATCGGACACGACTTCCTGGAGGCCGTCCTGCCCCGCCTGCTGGACTCTTTCAACGCGAGCCTGCCGGCGGGCGTACGTATCCCGAAACTCGCCGCGCTGGTCTGCGCCTCGGCCTTCGACCTCGCGCTGCATGACGCCTACGGCGTCGCCAACGAGGTTCCGACCTACCTGACGTACGAACGCCCGTGGATGAACCATGACCTCGCGGCCTACGTGACGCCCGCCGCGGACGCCCCGGAGGTTTCCTTCGCCGGTAAGTATCCGGCCGATTTCTTCCGCCAACCGGTGGCGACGAGCCTGCTCGCCTGGCACCTTGTCGGCGGCCTGGATTTCCTGACGGTGGCCGAGGCCGGCCTGGCCCGTTTGACCGATGGGCATCCGACCTCGCTCGACGAGTGGATCGAGCGCGACGGCCTGAAGGCGCTGAAAGTGAAGTTGCGCGGGAACGACGCGTCCTGGGATTTCGAGCGACTGCGCGCGGTCGCGGCGATCGGCCTGCCGCGGGGCGTCGAGCTCTTCACGGCGGATTTCAACTGCACGGTGACCGACCCCGCCTACGTGACCGATGTGCTGGACCGCGTGAAGGCCGAGCTTCCCGCGCTTTGGGCGCGCCTGAGCTACGTCGAGCAGCCTTTCCCGTACGAGCTCGCCGAGCATCCGATCGACGTCCGCGCCGTGAGCGCCCGCTGTCCGCTCTTCCTTGACGAGAGCGCCCATGACTGGCGCCTCGTGCGGCTGGGGCGCAGCCTCGGCTGGAACGGCGTGGCCCTGAAGACCTGCAAGACGCAGACCGGCGCGCTGCTTAGCTTGTGCTGGGCGCGGGCGCATGGGATGCAACTGATGGTCCAGGACCTCACGAACCCGATGCTCGCGCAGCTGACGCACCTACTGCTCGCGGCGCACACCCCGACGCTCGCGGGGGTCGAGACCAACGGCATGCAGTTCTACCCGGCCGCTTCGGAGCCGGAAGCCCGCCTCCATCCCGGAGCCTACCGGCGCCAGGGTGGGCGGGTTGATTGCGCCGGCCTGCGCGGCCCAGGGTTCGGCTATGCCGGCGCCGAGATCGCCCGGGTCCTGCCCCCGCCGCGTCTCGCGGCACCGCGTTGAGCCAATCCGCTTGCCCGCCCCCGTCTCCCGGGCCTATCCCTTGTCCTTCCCCATGATTACCCGACTGCTCCTCCTGGCCTCCTTGGCCGTCCCCGCGTTCGCCGCCGACGCCCCGGCGCGCAAGATCCTGTTCTTCACGAAGTCCTCCGGCTACGAGCACGAGGTGATCTCCTACAAGAAGGGGATGCCGAGCTTCGCCGAGAAGCAGCTGCTGGAAATCGGCAAGGCCAACCACTGGACCTTCACCTTCTCCAAGGATGGCTCGAGGTTCTCGCCGGAGTACCTGGCGCAGTTCGACTCCGTGATGTTCTACACGACGGGCGACCTCTGCTCCGCGGGCACCGACAAGAATCCGCCGATGACCCCGGCCGGCAAGCAGGCCCTCTTCGACTTCGTCAAGGGCGGCAAAGGTTTCGTCGGGACGCACTCCGCGGCTGACACCTTCCATACCGACAACGAATCCCAGAAGGGTCCGGAGCGTTTCAAGAACCATGGCGACCAGGCCGACGCCTACGTCTGCTTCCTCGGCGCCGAGTTCATCCGCCACGGCAAGCAGCAGGCTGGCGTGAACAAGGTCATCGACCCGACCTTCCCCGGCTTCGAGAAGGTCGGCGCCACTTTCTCCTTCGTGGAGGAGTGGTACACCCTGAAGGACTTCCGACCGGAGATCCACGTGCTCACCACCTTCAACGACCCGGCGCTCGAGGGCGACGACTACAAGCGTCCGGCCTACCCGAATTGCTGGGCCAGGCCGGAGGGCAAGGGCCGCGTTTTCTATACCGCCATGGGTCACCGTGAGGACGTCTGGACCAACGAGACCTTTCGCCAAATCCTCGTGGGTGCCCTGAAGTGGGCCAATGGCGATGCCGTGGCCCCGGATCTTTCGCCCAACCTCCTGAAGGTCGCCCCGGGCGCGATGACCAACCAGCCGTACACCCCGTCGGCCCCCGCCAAGGCCGCTCCGAAGAAGGCCGAGGCCAAGAAGTGAACCTGCGCGGCCCCCGGCCCCCGCTCCCATGAG
>Ga0255104_1000108_pt1 | contig 21650 bp, 16 predicted proteins | sample Law_Cont_RepC_0h_FD_188446 | JGI IMG/M metagenome (GOLD analysis project Ga0255104, IMG submission 188446) | Freshwater microbial communities from St. Lawrence River, New York, United States - Law_Cont_RepC_0h | ecosystem: Environmental > Aquatic > Freshwater > River | place: USA: New York... | reverse complement strand
CGTCGAAATCGTTGATGAGGCTGCTGCTCCCCCGGCCCCGCCGCGACGAAAGACCAAGCCCAGTCGTGGAGCGATCGAGCGACGCCTGTCGAGCAAGAAAAAGGACAGCGACAAGAAAGCCGGCCGACGGGGCGACTGGTGACCCCGATACCGTGAACGACATGCCCAGTCGCTTTGTCCTGAAGTCCATGAATGCCATCCACAAGACCTTGCTCAACGTGTCCTTCGGCAAGGTTGGCTGGGATGCCGGCAAGATGCCCGTCCTCAAACTCACCACGACTGGTCGAAAGAGCGGACAAAAGCGTCTCGTCATGCTGACCTCACCTATACAGATCGGTGACACCTGGGTCATTGTCGCCAGTAAAGGCGGGGACGACGATCACCCCGCCTGGTTCTTGAATTTGCAAGACAACCCCACCGTTGAAGTTGATATTCGCGGCAATAAGACAACTCGTACTGCCCGCATTGCCACTTCAGTAGAGCGCTCCACGTTGTGGCCCGAGATCACTGCCAAGTACGCCAACTACGGCGGCTACCAAAACAAGACCGACCGCGAAATACCTTTGGTGTTTCTCGAACTGAATTCGTAAGCCGCACTCTCCTCGCGCCCATGTCGAACAACGAATCGGAAAATAACGAGATAGATCCTCAGGTTGCCGCGACAATTGAATTACTCGAACAACTTGTTGCTGATCGCACAATGCTTGCAGCAATTCCAAAAGAGGTTCGCGTCAAGTTGTTAAGCCTGGCCGGCGATCTATACGAACCCGATTTAGCTTTGCGTCGCAAACTCATCAAAGATCAACGCCGTAGCGACAAAAACGAAAAGACCGCTCGGCATCAAGAGAACTTGGCGCAAGCCGCTATTCGTGCGCTACGTGCGAAGCCCGTGTTCGTCACGCCAAATGTTTTTCCGCCCGAACTTGTTGAAGGTGACGAGATTAATGACGAGATTAATGACGATCTAACGAGCGCGGCTTTTGTTGAGACCAACAAAGAACAACACTGTTATGTCTGCAAGGTCAAGTACACGCTCATCCATTTCTTTTACGATCAACTGTGCCCCGAGTGCGCTGAGTTCAATTACAACAAGCGTGGCGAAACGGCCGACCTCACGGGACGAGTTGCGTTACTCACAGGCGGTCGCGTCAAGATCGGCTACCAAGCCGGCATCAAGTTGTTACGCGCTGGCGCACACCTGATTGTGACGACGCGTTTTCCACGCGACTCGGCCATGCGTTATGCCGCCGAAGCCGACTTTGCCGATTGGGGTCACCGACTCGAGATCTATGGTCTCGACTTACGCCACACCCCAAGTGTTGAAGCCTTTTGTCACCACTTGATGACTAAATACGATCGCCTCGACTACATCGTCAACAATGCGTGCCAAACAGTTCGTCGACCACCAGAGTTCTATCGCCACATGATGGAACTCGAGAATGCTTCGATTACCGATATGTCTCCACATGTGCGCGAACTCGTGGGCGCCTACGAAGGTTTACGCGGCTACAACATGTTGCCTTCAGCCGAAGACGGAGCGCTCGAACTCGCCGGCCTAGCCCCCACAACTGCTCCAGGTATTACTCACTCGGCCGAGTTGTCTCAAGCCGAACTCATCGCCGAAGATCGAGACTTACCGTCGCACCTGTTTCCCGACGGCCAACTCGATCAAGACTTACAACAAATCGACTTGCGCGACCGCAACTCGTGGCGGCTCACATTGGCCGAAGTGTCATCGGTTGAATTACTTGAAACCCAATTAGTGAATGCTGTTGCACCATTCGTTTTGAATGCCCGTTTGAAACCATTGATGTTGCGCACCGATAATCGCGACAAGCACATCGTCAATGTCTCAGCAGTTGAGGGTCAGTTTTATCGCAAGCTCAAAACGACACGTCACCCGCACACAAATATGGCCAAGGCTGCTCTCAATATGATGACGCGCACATCGGCTGCCGATTATCACGCCGATGGTATTCACATGAACAGCGTTGACACTGGCTGGATCAATGACGAAGACCCCGCGCATTTAGCCGACCGCAAACGTTCAGAACACCACTTCCACCCGCCGCTCGACATTGTTGACGGTGCTGCCCGTATCGTTGATCCCATCATTGATGGCGCAAACACCGGCCAGCAGGTGTGGGGGCAATTCCTCAAGGATTACAAACCAACTGATTGGTAGTACCTCATGCATCATTCAACACACGTTCCACTCGCAGGAGCTTTTGGCGGTGGCGGTCTATTCGGCATTGGGTATGCGATGGGTGTGATTGATGGACTGCGCGAGCAAGGCATTGATCTATCGACAGCGCCAATGATCGGCACGTCAGCAGGCTCATGGGCCGCAGCAGCAACCGCTCTTGGTGTTGGCTTTGATCAACTCGCCGCGCTTGATGTGCCGCGCTTCCCGGATCCAAGGTCGGGTGTCTTGGCCAATTCGGCGCGTCGCGTCTTCGGAAATGCGATGCGCGCCAATGTTCGCGCGATTGCCTGTGCCCTCCCCCGTTTGCGTCGTACCGAATTGGACGGTGCGAAATTTCCTTTATCAACCATCGTCGCTGCTTCGTCGGCGGTTCCTGGATTGCTTTCTCCGCAACGTATTGAAGGCTGTTGGTATATCGATGGCGGCGTGCGATCAGGAGTTAGCGTTGATTTAGCGGCACCAGCTGATCTCTTGATTGTGATCGCTCCACTTGCTGGTGCGATGTTTGGCCCGTTCAACAATTTGGTTGAGCGCAACACCAACCGCGAAATCAGCGATTGGAAAAAATCATGCGGCGGGACGGTGCGCTTATTTGCGCCGAGTGCAGCAACTGCCAAGATCGCCACGTTGCCCCATCATCTGTTTGACAAAGATCGAGCGATTGAGGCCTACGCCCGAGGGCGTCAAGAGGTTCGGGAAAATTAAAAAGATCTGGCCGGCTGACGCTGAGAAAATCTCAGTGCAAGCCGACCAGATCGTTTAACGAATTATTGAATTGTTCAGCTGCAGCCAGAGGTGCTACCGCACGACGGGCAGGCGTGACATGAACCGGCACGGTTCATCTGCACACCACACTGCATGCACATCGGTGCATCGCTGTGCTTTTGCGCCTTGCGGGCAATCTCGGCCGAGTGATCGCTCACAGGAGCCACCGGAGCGATTCCCATTTCAAGCTGAGTCACCAATTCTTCGACCGACGGAATGCTCTTGGGATCGGCGGCAACATCGCTACCGGTTGATGAGACGTAGGACGACTCTTCAACACCTGGCAATGTGGGCTGCAAACGCTCGTCAATCGAGAAGATTCCCAACTCTTCGCGCTCGGCGTAGGTCAAGTACTCAAGTGCCATGCGGCGGAACAAGTAGTCCATGATTGAAGCGGCGAAACGGATGTCCGGATCGTCGGTCATACCTGCTGGCTCGAAACGCATGTTGACAAACGCTTCAACGAAGGCTCGCATTGGCACGCCGTACTGCAGGCCGTAGCTGATGCTCTTGGCGAAGGCGTCCATGATGCCTGACAAGGTTGAACCCTGCTTCGACACGGTCAAGAACACTTCACCGGGACGACCGTCTTCGTATTCACCAATTGTTGCGAAGCCCTTGCAGTCAGCCACGCGGAACTCGAAGGTGCGTCCACGACGACTACGCGGCAACTTCTGACGAACTGGCTTAGCGACGATCTTCTCGACGATCTTTTCCACGACAGCAGCTGCAGATGACTCAGCGGTACCTTGCTCGTCACCCTTCTTGGCGGTTGACAACGGCTGACCGACCTTGCAGTTGTCGCGATAGATCGCAACAGCCTTGAGGCCGAGTTCCCATGACAACATGTGCAGTGCTTCGATTTCTTCAACAGTTGCCTCTTCGGGCATGTTGACCGTCTTCGAGATAGCACCTGACAAGAACGGCTGCACCGCACCCATCATGCGGACGTGACCTTCATAGTGAATGGTGTTGTCACCCATTGAGCAAGCGAACACGGCAACGTGTTCAGCAGCCAAGTGCGGTGCACCCAAGATTGACTTCTCGGTGTCGATGTAAGCAATGATGTCGTCGACTTGCTGAGCGTTGTAGCCCAACTTACGAAGTGCCATCGGGATCGTCTGGTTGACGATCACCATGTTGCCGCCACCGACGAGCTTCTTCATCTTCACGAGACCAAGGTCGGGCTCGATACCAGTGGTGTCACAGTCCATCATGAGACCAATGGTTCCGGTTGGTGCAAGAACCGTGGCCTGTGCGTTACGCACACCGTATTCTTCGCCATCGCGAACTGCGGCTTCCCATGATTCTTGGCCAGCGCGCAACAATTCGCCCGGCATGACAGTTTCGTCAGCGATTTGGTAGCTGGCGTCACGGTGCATACGCAAAACGTTGAGCATGTAGCGCTCGTTTTCGGCGAAGCCAGCGTGAGGTCCCATACGGCTTGAAGTACGAGCACTTGTGGCGTAGGCATGACCAGTCATCAAACTGGTGAGAGCTGCAGCCCAAGCACGTCCTTCGAATGAGTCGTATGGCAAACCAAGTGCCATCAACAAGGCGCCGAGGTTGGCATAGCCAAGACCCAACTGACGGAACTTACGGCTGTTGTCGCCGATGGCTTCGGTCGGGTAATCGGCGCGGCCCACCAAGATTTCTTGAGCGGTGAACATTGTTTCAATGGTGTGCTTGTAGGCGTCAACATCGAAGTTGCCCTGCTCGTCGAGATACTTCAACAAGTTGATGGAAGCCAAGTTGCATGCCGAGTTGTCGATGTGCATGTATTCGCTACATGGGTTTGATCCGTTAATGCGGCCGCTCGCATGCGAGGTGTGCCACTTGTTGATCGTGGTGTCGAATTGCAAACCGGGGTCGGCGCAATCCCATGAAGCTTCGGCAATCTGGCGCCACAAGTCGCGTGCTTGGACGGTGCGCACTGGAGTTCCGTCGGTGACTGCACGGTACGACCATTCTTTGTCATCGCGCACTGCGTGCATGAAGTCGTCAGTGATACGCACCGAGTTGTTGGCGTTCTGGTACTGCACGCTGAAAGAATCTGAACCGTCAAGATCCATGTCGAAGCCAGCGTCACGCAAAACGCGAGCCTTCTTTTCTTCTTTGGCCTTGCACCAAATGAATTCTTCGATGTCGGGGTGATCGACGTTGAGAATCACCATCTTGGCGGCGCGACGAGTCTTGCCACCTGACTTGATGGTGCCTGCTGATGAGTCGGCACCTCGCATGAAGCTCACGGGACCAGAAGCAGTGCCGCCACCCTGAAGGAGTTCGGCGCTGGAACGAATCTTTGACAAGTTGATACCCGCACCCGAACCACCCTTGAAGATGATTCCTTCTTCGCGGTACCAGTTCAAGATGGCGTCCATCTTGTCTTCAACGGCCAAGATGAAACACGCACTGGCCTGTTGCGGAACACCCTTGACGCCAATGTTGAACCACACCGGGCTGTTGAAAGCGGCGCGCTGTGTCACCAAGATGAACTTTAGTTCATTGCTGAAGTTGTCAGCCTCGGCCTGATCGACGAAATAGCCACCCTCGACGCCCCAGGTCGTGATGGTGTCGGCGACTCGGTCGATGACCTGCTTGAGCGATGATTCGCGCTCAATGGTTCCGGGGGTGCCACGGAAGTACTTCTGAGCCACGATGTTGGTGGCGTTCAGCGACCAAGTGACGGGGAACTCGACTCCGAGCTGTTCGAAGGCGACTGATCCGTCCTTCCAGTTTGAGATACGGGCGTCACGCTTCTCCCAGACCACCTGGTCGTAGGGATGCACACCAGGGGTGGTGTAGTGACGGCGGATTCCGATGGCGAGACGGTCCGGAGCGAGTGACATATTGATTCCTTTTTTCGAGAGGGCGAGATATTTTTACAGATGTTGATTGAAAATGCAGAATTAAGATCATGACACATCAGACACAAGATGTGGTGTATTCCCCGAGTGACCGCGTGTGCAACCACAAGTTGTTGTGAAATTACATCAGAGTAACTACACCAATGTCAACGACCCTCGCGTAGCACCTGCTCACACGGGGTTTTTCCACACCCCCGTAGTGTCCAAGGTCACATGGATGTCACATGGATGCCACATCCATGTCACCTCTGGTTCACAACAATTCCCCCTCATTTCGAATTCTTTGTTGAAAGGGTGGCAGATTTCCGTAGGTCCAGGACTCTGTCATCCCACCCAAATCCGGCGGCCAAGACCCAGAAAACCCCAGATCATGTGCCGACAGATCACTAGCCACGGTCCGCCACCACCACTTTCAACAATGTGAACCCTAAGCCCAACACCCTGTGGGGAGGAAGTGGATAACCCTGTGAATTAGTGGTTTGTTTAGGGGAAAAACCTGTGGACAGGGGTGTGCATAACGCTGATTCGGGCAATTCAGCCGATTTTGGCAATAGAAACGGGTATTCCGTTCAAAACCGACGTTCCCGACAGCGGATCCATGGCCTCGTGGTCGCTCAAAATATTCGAATTCACGCCACTCAAAGACTCGGCGATACGCATTCTGGTTCCCGGATGATCATGGCCCCAACCATGCGGCAAGCTCACGACACCGGGACGAATGTCATCGGAGATTTCAACAGGGACAACAACGCTTCCAACACGCGACGTCACTGAGACAAAAACTTCATCTGCTGATTCGCTCAGTAAATCAAGGCTTTTTGCATCATCTGTGTGCATTTGCAACGAACAACGCACATTGCCTTTAACAAGAACTTGAATGTTATGCATCCACGAATTGTTGGTTTTCAAATGACGCCGACCCACTAACACGAAACGATTTTTCGTAAATTCATCAATGGAATCAAGCAAACGAGGTACATCAGCAAGCAATGGTTCGGGTGCGAATTCAATCATTCCCGTGCGCGTGCGCAATGCATCAGGCAATCGCGATTCAAGTGCACCAAAGTCAACGCCATGCGGATTGTCAAGCAACAATTGCAACGAGGCTCCCCCGGCATTGGTTCCGAACCCTGCACCATATGGGCCTGTTTGCAACATGAAGTCCAACATCCGTGCCGGTCCACGTCGTCCATCGGCGTTGAGCGCATCGATAATCTCGTCAGCGTTACGCCCATGTATTGGCGATGAAGGATCACCAATACTGTTTCGCACTAAACCTTCAATGGCAAGGTCGTCTGCGAGATGCGGATCAGCATCAGGACCAAGACCCTGCGCAATCATTCCTAGCTTTGCGAGAATTTCCCATTCGTCTGGTTGACCATCATCAAGCGACAGAACGGGCGTGCTGTAGTTAGCCACATTGCGAATCGCAAACTGCAAGAGCAACACGTCGTAGTGATCTCGCTGCAACTGCGATGGCACCGGAAGAATCACATCGGCGTGACGAGTTGTTTCGTTGAGATATAAATCAACGCTGATCATCAACTCAAGTTTTTCGAAAGCATCTGACAGTTGGCGCGAGTGAGGTGTCGACAAAATTGGATTACCTGCAACGGTGACCAGAGCCTTAATGCCAACATCACCAGCATCAGTAATTTCTTCAGCCATTGCTGCCGCGGGATACTCTCCCATCACTTCGGGATATCCCTTGACTTTAGTTTTTCCGCCGCCACGACCGATACGGAACCCTCCACCTTTTCCAGATGTGCCACGAGTCGTTGGACCACCGAGCGCAGGCTTGGTAAACATCACGCCGCCAACTGAATCGAGATTTCCCGTCAACGTATTCACGACATCAACTAGCCACGATGCAGTTGTACCGAATTCAGTTGTCGTCGTTCCGATTCGTCCATACAACGCTGCGGTTTTTGCTGCGCTCAATTCATGGGCAATTTGACGGATCACCTCAGGCTCGAGTCCGGTTGCTTGGGCAACACGTTCGGGAGTGAAATCTTGTGAAGCCTCACGTACTTCATCAAGACCATTCAAGAGAGGCGCGATGTGATCTTGGATCTTCACTAAGTTGTCGGCGAACAACACATTCACGATCGCCATCAAGAACAATGCGTCTGTCGCTGGCCGAATCGCAATCCATTGATCTGCTTCTTCGGCGGTTCGCGTACGACGCGGATCAACTACGACGACTTTGCCGCCCCGCGCACGAATCGCTTCAATGCGTCCAGGAAAATCGGGGGCAGTACACACACTGCCGTTCGATGCGTACGGATTTGCCCCCAAAATCATGAGGTAATCGGTGCGATCTAGGTCGGGAACTGCGACCGAAACACCCGTGCCAAACATGTATCCGGCCGCGACTTGCTTGGGTAATTGGTCGACTGTTGACGCACTAAAGCGATTATGGGTGCCAAGCCCTTGTAACAGAGTTCGGTTGTACAACATCGCCGACAAACTGTGTGCACCTGGGTTGCCGAGGTACACGCCAACAGCATCGCGGCCATGTCGTTCAATCACATCTTGTAAGCGGCCAGCGATCTCGGCCCATGCTTCGTCCCATTCGACTTCAACGTGCTCGCCATTGCGTTTGATCAGTGGTTTACGTAAACGATCGGGATCTTCGTGAAGTTGTTTCAGCGTTGACCCCTTTGGACAAATGAAACCATGCGAGAACACATCGTCCATATCGCCTCGGATTCGTCCGATGGTCGAACCCTTGACGGTGATTTCTAAACCGCAACCAGCTTCGCAGAGAGGACATGTTCGAAATGCAAGACGTTCGTCAGTCATGTGTTCACCCTAGAACGCTGAATGCAGCGAAAACTGAACCAGCGTCAGGAGACGGGAGATTTGTCGAGCAAAGCCGCTTCACGCTGGAAGTCTTCGGCTGCGTCAAAATTTTTGTAGACACTGGCAAAGCGCATGTACGCAACCTCGTCAAGGGCCCGAAGGCGCTCAAGTACTGCGAGCCCAACTTTGGTGCTGGGCACATCGCCACCACCGGTCGCTCGTAATTCTTCTTCGACCGAGTCGGCAAGAGCATTGATGGCGTCATCATCGATGGGTCGGCCCTTTGATGCAGCCTTGACTCCCGAAATCAATTTGCCACGATCAAACGGTTCGCGTCCACTCCGAGTCTTGGTCACCATCAGCGGGACTTCGTCCATCCGCTCGAAGGTCGTAAAGCGGTGCAGGCACTGTGGACACTCGCGGCGGCGACGGATCGCTGCACCTTCTTCGGCCGTACGTGAATCGACCACTTTGGTGTCCTCGTGTCGGCAGATGACGCAACGCATGGCGTCATCGTAGTAGAAAACTGAACTATTCGGTGGGGACAATGAGGCGCTGACCTACATCGATTGAGGCTCCGCCGTTCAATTCGATCAATGAATGCACGTAATTACGAATATTTCCACTGGTCAAAGACGATGCAATCGACCACAAAGTGTCGCCAGATTGCACAACATAAAAGCCGTCACCCTGCACAAAAGCCAAGGAAACATCGACCCCATTCACCGAAGTGCTCACAGGCTGGGCGCTAGCCGATAAGGGCGTCACCGTAGGGATGGAGGCAGTCACATCCCCACGGCTCGCCAAAGTGCGGACGCCGAGGCAGGCGGCGACCACAACACCAAAGACGGCCAGACCCACCACCAGCCGACGACGCAAGTACACGTCGTGGGACTGGTGGCGAGAAGGGGCCGTGAAAGAACGTGATGAACGAGCATCGGATCGGTTGGGCTGAATCTCCACGATGTAACGGGGGTCAAGTGCGAGGGCCATGATGAACCTTTCTGGTCGAGCTGTGTTGTTGTAGTAGTTGTTGTTATCTGTGATCTCAGTGTGCAATCGGGGTATGGCACAGTTGCCAAATGCCGAACGAACGCTTGTTCGTAGGCTATGCGAACGCGTGTTCGGTGTCAACCATCATTTAAAAAATCACCGATCTACCTGCGGTTTTAGAATTTTTACGAACAGGTGTTTGACTCTCCCCCCGAACACCCGTACGATGCTCGCATGAGCGAACACATTCTCACCGACCGTCAACGTGGCATTCTCGAGTGCATCGAGGCCTGCATGGAAGACCGGGGCTTCCCGCCATCAGTGCGAGAAATCGGCGACGCCGTCGGTCTCACCAGCCCGTCCACAGTGCACAATCACCTCAATACTTTGCAGCGCTTGGGCTTTCTTGAACGAGATCCCAACTTGCCGCGTGCCATCAAAGTCAACTGGGACCGCAATAGTGGCGCCATCATCGCGCGCAGTCGCGTCCACCACGTTCCGCTCATTGGCGATGTCGCTGCCGGAACTGATGTTTTGGCTCAAGAAAACGTTGAAGAGCTTTTGCCTCTCCCCGCTGACTTCACTGGTGAAGGCGATCTCTTCATGTTGCGTGTCCGCGGCGATTCAATGATCGATGCCGGCATCCTCGACGGAGATTACGTTGTCGCTCGTCAACAACTCACTGCGAACAACGGCGACATCGTCATTGCCGGAATTCCTGGCGATGAAGCAACAGTCAAGACCTACACCCGTAAAGGTCGCGAAATCATCCTGATGCCAGCCAACCCACGTCTGTCACCCATGCATTTTTCGTCCGATGATGTGCGCATCTTCGGCAAAGTCGTCACTGTTCTGCGCCGCCTCTGAACAACGCGTGAGTTATTGGCCAGCTCGATCTTCGGGTCGCGGTGGCGCCCAACGGTCAGTCGTTTCTTGGCTCGCTGTTCGGTGACCGGGGTTGTCATAGGTGACGAATACTTCTGATCGAGTACTCGTGACATCCGTGCGTTGGGCCCGTCGATTCGATCGTGTCGCGATGATGGCCACAATGAGCAATGCGAACGCAACCATGACTAATGATGCTCCGCTCACAAGCAATGTGCCATCCATCATTGAGGCGTTTCGGCCGATTGCGATGACGGCATCAGTCTGCGCCGATTCCATATTCACAACAAAATTTCCGGGCTCAGAAATCACAAAAGTAACAATTGATCGACCCGCGAATTCGGGAGCGTCGTATTCAACTGAATCGTTGGGGCGCAGATCAACAGCTTCGCCGCTACTGGTACCAAGTGTCACCGCGACCTGAGGTGCACTATCAAACTCGTATGTGCGAACCGCGCTATTGCACGGTCCGATATCTCCGATAGTTCCTTTTGTTTCGACATATATGTAATACCGACCAGCGACCGAGATATTCACTGTTGATTCACAGCCACTCGGACTTCGAACAAGATCGGCGATGAGATTTTGATCGCGCTGTACACCGACCAATGCCAACGCCATCCCGAGAGCAAAAACGACGACCCCCGAAATCCACCAACGCTTCACTGAACCTCGTTTCACGCCGTCTTGAGACATCAGGAGACGTGTAGGCGTTGCGCCACTCGTTCAATGGTCGCATCACTTTGCACCACCGCGACTCGGATAAACCCACGTCCTTGTTCTCCGTACAAATCGCCAGGACTCACCAAAGTTCCGCCTTCACGAGCTAACCGTTCGGTGAAAGCCCATGCATCATCAACTTTGAACCACAGATAAAAACCACCATCAGGTAATGCGATGTCGACATCTGCCCATTGCGACAAAATATTTGCCATACGCTCAAGCCGATGTCGATACAGCTTGCGCTGAACGACGACGTGATCGTCATCATTCAGTGCCGCGACTGCAGCAGCTTGAGCCGGGCCAGGAACCATCATGCCAACATGCTTACGAACCTCTGACAGGTAATGCACAAGTTCGTGATCGCCGGCGTAAGCGCCAACTCGAAGACCCGCCAAATTTGAACGCTTCGACAATGAATGAACCGCGATAACACCGTGAGTGCCGTGTTGCAGAATTGTTTGTGCCGGACCGTCCCATGTGAATTCGGCATAACACTCATCGCTAAAGACTGGAACTCCATGTGAACGACCCCAAGCTGCGGCCGACCCCAAATCGTCAATAGCGCCAGTCGGATTAGACGGACTGTTGACCCACAACAACAGCGCTCGCTTCGCATCTTCTTCACTAATGGCATTCAGATCGATCCCGCCGCGATCGTTGCACGGCACGGCAACCGCACGACAACCGGCCAAAGTGGCGCCCATTTCGTAGGTCGGGTACGCAACAGCCGGATACAAAATGGTGTCGAGCCATGGTGAACGTAACTTCATCCACTGTGGCAACGTGCCGACAAACTCTTTAGTTCCGATACACGCTGCGATATCAACGGGTGCGATCACAACATCGAAGCGACGATGCATCCATGCCGCGAATGCTTCACGCAAACCAGCCGAACCAATCGACGGCGGGTAACCACGTTCACTGTTGCTCGCAGCTAACGCCGCAATGACCGAAGCCGGAGGTGGATCACACGGCGTACCTATCGAAAGGTCGATTAGCCCGCCCTCGAATGACGCAGCCAATGGCTTGAAGGAATCCAAACGCTCATAGGGATACGGAGGCGGAACAAAACCTGCGGAGCGATCGGGGGCAGTACTCATGGGTTATATGTTGCCCGTTGGAGTGGGGTCAATGCCACCGCTAACGACAAATTCACTCAAACGTCCTACCGAAGCTTCGGCCAGTCGCGCTCGCACCCGCACACCATCGGTCTCGTGGGTCGTTGACACAACCTCACCTTCACGATGCACTGCCGCCAAAATGTCACCACGTTCATACGGGATCAGCAGTTCAATGACTTTGCTGACCGAACGCAAGCGATCTGACAGTGTTTGCAAAAAGAGATCAATTCCGTCGCCGGTGTGCGCGCTCATGCCCACTGATCCGGGATGCCATGCGACAACATCGGCTACTCCGACTGGGTCGAGATCGCTTTTGTTAAACACGACGAACTCCGGGACTTCATCGGCGTGTATTTCGCGCAAGACGGTTCGAACGGCATCTATTTGGCCATCGGGGTCAGACGATGAACCGTCGACCACGTGCACCAAATAGTCAGCCCGAGCAGCCACCTCGAGCGTGCTCTTGAATGATTCAACAAGTCCGTGCGGAAGACGACGCACGAAACCAACGGTGTCAGTCACCAACACCGGTTCACCACCAGGAAACGACAAGCGACGTGTCGTTGGGTCAAGAGTTGCGAACAGACGGTCTTCGACCAAAACTCCAGCGTTCGTGAGCCGATTCAACAAGGTTGATTTACCTGCGTTGGTGTATCCAACGATGACAACGTTGGCCAGACCACTGCGCGAGCGACCTTTACGTTGCAGATCACGTGTACTTCCGAGTTCTTTAAGTTCTTGCTCGAGTCGTGAAATACGGTTCTTGATTCGTCGACGATCGACTTCAAGTTTTGTTTCACCACTACCAAAACGTGATCCGACTCCACCGCGTTGTTGCGACATATTGGCATCAGCACCTCGACGTAAACGCGGCAGACGATAACGCAACAACGCAAGTTCGACTTGGGCTTTACCCTCAAGCGTGTGCGCATTCTGCGCGAAAATATCCAGAATGACTGCAGTACGATCAAGGGCGGTTCGACCTAACAACTTTTCTAAGTTGTATTGCTGACCAGGAGATAATTCATTATCAAAAACCACCGTGTCGGCGTCAACTGCCAAACACAAGTCGCGCAGTTCTTCGGCCTTACCTTTACCCACGAACCACGTGTGATCGGGAACGTCGCGCTTTTGTGTCAATCGACCTGCTTCATCTGCACCCGCAGTATCGATTAACAAACTCAATTCATCCAGACTGGCCTCTGTCTCTTCTTCGGTTTTGCCATTCAGCGTCACACCAACCAAAACAATTCGCTCACGAATTGAGCGCTCAATCAGGGTCTGACCGAGGGCTTGGTTATATGGCGAGTTTGGACTTGAATTCGTCACATGTGCACCGAAATTGATGCAACAAAGACTGCGGGCCCAATCAGGGTCACCGCACGTGTTGACGAATCAACACGAACTTTGGCATCGCCACCATCCATATGCACAATGACTTCGGGCGTTGAAGCAGGAACAAGCCCCCAGGCAACTGCTGCTTCGGCCGCAGCGCATGCACCAGTTCCACAAGCCATCGTGATTCCGGCGCCACGCTCATGTACCCGCATCGTGATCGCATGGGGTTCGGGACCTGGTTCGATAATTTCGAGATTCACGTGTGGAACTTTTTGACCAAGTTCGGCTAAATCGACAGCGGCAACATCGTCAACGCCAACAACCGAATGCGGATTGCCCATCGACACATGACGCACGGGACGATCGGGATTGCAACCAAGAGCGTCCCAGTTGTGGGGTTCGGTGAGATCGGATACGCAGCCCATATCAACGCTGATCTGCAACGAGCCCTGATCCCATTCGCTCTCAACACTCACAAGGCGTTCACCAGCATCGGTATCGACTGTGTACGTTGCGGGCTGACCTTCGGGGCCAGCAATTGTCCAATGAGCAGCTTGCACCAAACAGCGAATGCCATTGCCACTCATCTCGGCACGGCTGCCATCGGCGTTATACAGGATCATCCCGAGTCGATTGCCCTCTTTGATCTCGAGCAACAACAAACCATCGGCACCAACCCCGAATCGACGATCGCACCAGCGCTGCGCGAGTTCGGGCCAGGCAAAAGAACTATTGGTCTGCGCCACATTAATGACTAAAAAGTCATTTCCGAGGCCATGGTGTTTCGAAAGATCAATCTGCATAGTGCTGGTCTTCAGACTACGCCAAAAGGCTCACGGCTCATGAGGTCAATAAGGTGCGGAGCCACTTCGGACACTGGATCTTTGTCAATATCGAACCAGGTAATTCTGGGGTCGCGACGGAACCAACGTTCTTGTCGCACCGCGAACTGACGAGTCCGTAAGACAACCGTCTCGACCACTTCGTCAAGGGACATCCGAGCCTCGAGGTGTTCAACCATTTCTTTGTAGCCCAGAGCTTGCATTGCGGTGAGCGATAATCCGGCTACGAGCAATCTCTCGACTTCGTCGCGAAGACCACGCTTGATCATGATGTGCACGCGCTCTTCAATTCGCTGCGCCAGAACTTCTCGCGGCCAACGCAATGCCACCTGCAGTACTGGGCTATCTGGATACGTGTCGACGCCTGGACCAAACGACGAAAAGGGCTGTCCACTCCCCTCACACACTTCAAGGGCCCGCACGATGCGTCGAACATTGTTTGGTTCCATTTTCGTTGCAGCAACCGGGTCTAATTGTGCAAGACGAGCGTGCAGTACTTCGGGGCCTTGTTCTAGCAATTCGTTATCTAGGCGGGCCCGCACCTCTGGCCACTGACCTGGCAATGTCAATTCGTCCACGACAGCCCGTACATACAACCCAGTTCCGCCAACCAGCAATGCCCGACCCTGACGCGACGCGATGTCGCTGATTGCCGAGTGGTACGCCAATTGAAATTCGGCAACTGTGAACGATTCTGTTGCGTTGACCAAATCAATCAGATGATGGCGCACTGATTGCTGTTCTTCAATAGAAGGCTTTGCAGTCCCAATATCCATACCGCGGTAGACCTGCATCGCATCAATTGATACGAGTTCGATACCCAGCTTCTGACCCACATCTGACAATGCGACAGCCATCGCCACTGACGATTTGCCACTTGCAGTTGGACCCAGAATCACGATTGACTGCGGGACAACTGATGAACGAGTCGTCATTCGATCATCACATCGATGCGACAGGAATGCGAACTTTGTGCGATGGATCCGATGTGACCTCTCGCAAAATTCCACGAAGGTGATGTGGAGCAGCCTCAGTCACTTCGACTAATCCGTAACTTCCGGCTCGAATCGCCTGCGTTGGCCTGAAGTGCACAACTTTGTTCTGCCGTGTGCGTGCTTGATAGACCTCGGGATTACGACGTGATGGGCCCTCAATCAAGACGTCTTCGATTCGACCGATGCGCGCTTCGTGTCGAATGACAGCCGAATGCTCGACGACAACACGCAAACGAGCAAAACGGTCGGCGACCACAGCGGGATCGACGAACTTGTCAACCATCGTTGCGGCTTCTGTCCCCTCACGTGGCGAAAACATAAATGTATACGCGTAGTCGTAATCGGCCTCGGCCGACACTTCAAGGGTGCGCACAAAATCTTCTTCTGTTTCGCCAGGAAAACCAACAATGATGTCGGTGCTAATTGCCAAATCCGGAATTAATCGGCGAGCTTCATGCAACCGCTCAAGATAACGCTCGGCGTTGTAACCGCGATGCATGATGGCAAGTAAACGATCGCTCCCCGATTGCAATGGATAATGCAAATGTTCACAGATCGTCGGCACTTCGGCCATTACGGCGAAAGTCTCGGGTCGCATATCTTTGGGATGTGGGCTAGTGAAACGAACACGTTTGATGCCCGGCACTGCCCCGACTTCACGCAACAACTCGCTGAATAATGGTCGAGCAGACACGTCTTCGCCAGCGCGTCGTTTATCGAGTTGCAAGTCGCGGCCATAACTGTTGACGTTTTGACCGAGCAAGGTCACTTCGGTAACACCTTGATCGGCGAGGGTGCGAACTTCGGAGACGATGTCGGCGTAGGGGCGACTAATTTCTGAACCACGCACCGAAGGAACAATGCAAAAGGCACACGAGTTGTCGCAACCAATTTGGATTGTGACCCAGGCGTCATAAGAAGTCACGCGCTTTGCCGGCAATGCCGATGGGAACATCGCGTGGTCATCGAGCACTGCTTCTTCCAAAATTTCGGTCAGCGGTCCATCAATTCGGGAGGTCTCGAGAAGTTCGGCGGCGCGGTGCACATTGTGTGTTCCCATCACAACGTCAACCCAAGGTGCACGCTTTTGCACGATGTCGCGATCTTTTTGGGCCAAGCAGCCCGAGACCACGATTTGACGACCTTCGCGCGCGTCTTTCCAACGCTTGAGCATTCCGAGATTGCCGTACAACTTATTGTCGGCGTTTTCACGAATACAGCACGTATTCAGCACCACGACATCGGCGTCGTCTTCGTCTTCAACAGCCCACAAACCATCGGCATCGAGCAAACCGGAGATTCGCTCAGAATCGTGGTCGTTCATCTGGCACCCAAAGGTGCGCACGACATACGAACGAGGATCTTGAGTTGCCATAGCGGGTTCAGGATACCCCTGAACGGCCACACTCAATCGTCGACGAAATTGCGCAAAGCTCGCCCACTTGCCACGTGGCGTAGCCGATACAGGGTCCGAACCTCAATCTGACGGACACGCTCACGGGTGATATTGAAGGCCTGCCCCACTTCTTCGAGGGTCGCTCCTTGTTCGGCGCCAAGCCCAAACCGCATCTTCACAACTTCGCGTTCACGCTCGGGAAGTTCGTCAAGGACAGAGCGCATCGCCTCACGCATGTCATCAAGTTCAAGTCCTCCGCTCGGATCAACCACATCGGTAGCAGCGATCAGATCGGCGACGGTTGAATCACCGTCGGCGCGAGTGGGCTGATCAAGACTTGTTGTGTCAGCCGCGAGTCTGAAATACTCAGCAACTCGATCGAGAGGCTCGCCAAGAACATTCGCGATCTCGATCATTGTTGGTTCACGCTGATTCAACTGGGTGAGTTCGCGTTGTACGCGTATGGCCCGGTTGATGTTTTCCATCGCGTGCGTCGGAATTCGTATATTGCGACTCTCTTCGGCAACCGCACGCGAAATCGCCTGCTTGATCCACCATGTCGCATACGTCGAAAATTTAAAGCCTCGCGTGTAGTCAAATTTTTCGACAGCTTTCATAAGTCCAATGTTTCCACTTTGAATCGCGTCGGCAAGCGGCATTGAAACTTTCGTATAGCGCTTCGCAATACTGACGACTAGTCGCAGGTTTGCCTGTGTGAGATCTTCACGAGCCCGACGACCTTGATCAACAGCACGTTGCAAACGTCGACGATCGAGCGTTGATACGGCATCGCCCATGCTTTCAAGTTCAGTTTGTGCTTCAACACCAAGAACTATCTTTCGCCCAAGAACTTTTTCTTCGTCGGCAGTCAACAAAGCAATGCGACTGATTTCTTGGAGATACATCCGAATAGCATCTTGACCAGAATCGTCACCCGCTCGTATCGAGCGCACTTGGCGTTTCGCCAGAGCCTTTTCTTTTGAACCGTTCAGCGAAGGCCTCCGCAGTTCACCCGAGTCATCAAGCTCAAAAGACTGATCAACCCTGATTCCGATTTGCTCTATCGAAGATCGGACTGCATCAATAACTTCAGGTGACAGTTCGATATCACGCAAAGCATCAACAATGTCTTCAGTCGACAACTCGCCTTGGCGCTGACCAAATGCAATGAGGGCTGCCCACTCGGCTTGATCAATGCCATCAACAGGAATACGTGATGACGCAGCAACATTTGTGCTGCCATCATTCTTCGCTGTTGTCACCTCGACCCCCCGGCTGAGTTCGTACTGCAAGCCACATTAGCAATGACTCAGCAGCCGCTAAAGCCGTGCGCTCATTGTCAAGATTCTCAAGTTGCACACGAGCATCTCGGTCTTCACGAATTTCATCAGGATTGGCGATCCGTGTACGTTGAGTCAGAATTCGGCGAACTGTCACGCCAATGAGATTGAGAGCGACCGAACTAGCTTCAACCTCAATATCGGCTACCGCGGCCCGTTCTAGGATCTCGCGTACCTCGGGATCGGCAATACCCAATGCATTGTTGAGCAAACTTCCGGTTTCAATCTCGGACGCAGTTGCCAGAGTTAAAAAGGCCCGACGCGGGATTTCGGCGGCAAAGAGGGCTTCAATCAACCAAGGTGCAATGTCATCCCAATTTTGCAATAACAAACTAATAGCAATGAATTCAGCATTCTCCGAAACCCCTACGCCACGGGCGACCGGCGCTGCGACCACTGGTTGAGCCGAGCGCCGTTCGGCTAATCGGCTCAAGTCAGCAACTGGAAGCCCAACTCTGGCAGCTACTTCACCGGCGTACAGTTTGCGAACGTTTACATCAGGATGCTCGTTAATCACTTCCATTGCTTGTGCAGCAATGCGTGCCCGATCTTCTGGACTTCGTAAAGGCTTGCCAGATACGACTCGATTCACACGGAATCCCAAAAATGGAACCGCATCATCAATCGCTGCAGCCAAAGCCGCCGGATCTGAAATCGCCAAATCACCTGGATCTTTACCGTCGGGAAAGCGAGCGACCGAAACCTGAACCTGGTACTTCTTTTCCCACTCATAGAACTTTTCAGCCGCACCTTGACCAGCAGCGTCAGCGTCAAATGCCAAGACGACTTTGCTGGCGAATCGTTTCAAAATACGAACATGCTCTTCAGTCAGCGATGTTCCACAAGTAGCAACTGCTCTCGTGACACCCGAGCGATGAAATCCGATGACATCGGTATAGCCCTCGCACACGATCACTTGGTCGGCTTTGACAACATCGTTCTTGGCCCAGTTCAGGCCGTACAACGTTTTTGATTTGAAGTAGATCTTGGTTTCAGAAGAGTTTTTGTACTTGGCAGGATCGACACTACCCGGCAATATTCGACCACCAAAGGCAACGGGATCTCCGTTGTCGCTGAAGATGGGAAACATAATGCGCGCGCGAAAAGAATCTTGTAATCGATTGGCTTTATTTGTAAATGCCAACCCAACATCGCTTAACACATCGGCTGCGTATCCCTTTTTCACCAAGTGCTGGCTAAGGGCATCCCATTCATCGGGCGCGTAACCCAATTGAAATTGTCGCGCAACATCGCCCGAAAGCCCGCGATCGCGCAAGTAGTCACGAGCGGCGCGAGCATCTGGAGAATTCAATAACCGTTGGTGGTACCAGTCAACAGCCTCAGCCATTGCGGCGATAAGTTTTTTGCGTCGCTGTCGATCTTGGCTTTCGCCGCCGGTCGTATAGGTGAGAGTGATATTGGCGCGTGCTGCCAATTTCTCAACCGATGAGACAAAATCAATGTGTTCAATTTCTTGAACGAAAGTGAAAATATCGCCAGCGGCTTGGCAACCGAAACACTTGTAGCGGCCGGTTTCTTCACGGACGTTAAACGAACCACTTTTCTCGGTGTGAAATGGGCAGAGACCAACCCAGTTGCGGCCAGCTTTACGCAGTGCCACATACTGTTGGATGACTTCAACGATAGATGTGGAGGCCCGCACCCTCTCGATGTCGTCTTCAACAAATGCCATGCAGGTGAGGCTAATCCACGGGTGGAGTGGACGGTTTACCCCGACTAGCTTTCATAGAAAAACCGATGGAAGCAACCAAAACAAGCACAATCACCACAAGCGAAAGCAATGTAGGGATCTGATACCAATCGTGAATCAACATTTTGATGCCAACAAAGGCCAAGATGATGGCAAGCCCCTCTTTGAGATACCTGAAGCGCGCATGTGCGTCGGCCAACAGGAAATACAGAGCTCGCAATCCCAAAATGGCGAAAGCATTCGAGGAAAACACGATGAATTGCTCTCGACTAACAGCAAGCACTGCTGGTACTGAGTCAACAGCAAAGAGAACATCAGTGAACTCAATCAAGACCAGCACCGCAAACAATGGAGTCGCAAGTCGTACTCCGTTTTGACGTGTAAACAGTTTCTGCCCATCTAATTCGCTCGTACTCGGCACAAAACGATTGACGAGTTTCATGAAACGACCGGACGCTGGATCTATCTCCTCTTCACCTTTGACAACCAATTTGACCGCGGTGAAAATCAAGAATGCGCCGAAGATGTATAGCACCCACGCGAACTTTTCAATCAGCGCTATGCCAGCAAAAATAAAAATCGCCCTCAAGGCTAAGGCGCCGAAGATACCCCAAAAAAGCACACGGTGCTGATATTTCAAAGGGATCTTATAGAAACTGAGAATCAGTGCCCAGACAAACACGTTGTCGATACTCAGACTCTTCTCAATCAGATAACCACTGATGTATTCGCCAGATGCTGCGCCACCAAAGGCAATCGCGATAACGCCAGTGAACGCCAGCCCGATTGAAATCCAAACAGCACTCTCAATCAAGGCTTCACGCGGCCCCACATCGTGGGCCTTACGGTGAATGACCAAGATGTCAACCGCCAGTAAGACGCAAATGAAAGCCATGAGCGCAACCCAAGCCCAGCCTGGAACATCTAGATCAACAAAATTGGCTTTTTCAGATTCGGATGTCAGAAAACGCGAAATCATCATGCCCTATTGAACAATCCGCCGATTGAACCACCGCTAGTGGCTCCACCCGTTGGCATCATGCTTTGAATCCATCCTAATAACTCGTTGGGATTACGTGTTTGTGTCCAAACTTTGCCCGGACCACTGAAATCAAAAACTAATCCTTCGCCACTCTTGAAAGTTTGCATCAAACCGCCAGTCGCTTGTCGAATACTCATGTTGACAGTCCCTTCGTACGCAACCATGTGGCCGGTGTCGACTGTCAAGCTTTGACCAGCTTGCAAGTCCCAGACTTCGAGGGCTCCGTAGCAGGCGAATACAACTGGACCTTGACCTTCTGCACGGATAATAAAACCGCCTTCAGAGCCAAACATATTCTTGAACCCGCCCCACTGCGTATCAATGGTGACATTGGTGTCGTTGGCAAGCCATGAACCCTTTTGGATGAATAACGGTGTTGCCGAAGAAACATCAAAGGAGACGATGTCGCCAGGCAAACGAGCTGCCACATCAACAAAGCCACCGTTAGCCGGAGCGGTGTACGTGCTCACGAAGAAGCTTTCGCCGCCAAGCGCGGCGCGCTTGAGGCTCTTCATAATTCCGCCTTCGGCTTTGGCAGCCAAAGTGACGCCCGTGGACATCGTCATCATGGCGCCACTTTCAACACGCACTGGCTCGTTTCCGGCCAAAGTGATTCTGGCT
>Ga0255104_1000107_pt1 | contig 21885 bp, 25 predicted proteins | sample Law_Cont_RepC_0h_FD_188446 | JGI IMG/M metagenome (GOLD analysis project Ga0255104, IMG submission 188446) | Freshwater microbial communities from St. Lawrence River, New York, United States - Law_Cont_RepC_0h | ecosystem: Environmental > Aquatic > Freshwater > River | place: USA: New York... | reverse complement strand
AGCCGCACAAGCCGCACAAGCCGCACAAGCCGCGACACCTGGAAAACAATCTGCACTAGAGGCACTGCGGAATAGAAAAGGAACTATTGGAAAGTTATCACCTCAAGGACAACAAGAAAAAGGGTTACTTACGACTCCAGGATTAGGTCGAGGAAGAACTAAACCCGGTCGTGGTCGTGTCGGTTCGACTCGAAGAGCTGGGTATTAAACTCGCCATCCTCTTGTTGGGTCTCTCGTTGTCGTTCACGAGCATCCATTTCTTCAACGGTGAGTTCGCGCTTGACCTTGCGCTTAGTTCGTCGAACTTCAGTCCAACCAACATCATCTTGGGGTTGTTGGACTTGAGGTTGAACTTGTGGAGTAACGATTTGCTGGATTCGTTTGGATTCTTCGATTCGGGCTTTGATGGCCTCGGAGACAGGCGCAACTGGGGCAGGAGTAGAGCGGGGTTTTTGTTTGTATTGGGGCATGAAGGAAGGCATTTTGGGGGGATACACTCTATTCTTAGTTCAATCCAAATCCGTTTTGAAAAATGGATGACTTTCAGACTGGACCTATGACACTACAATGGTTGTAGCGACTTCAATTGCAGTTTCAGGAACACTCGGTGAAGTAACGATTCCAGCACGAACTACAGATGTCTTGGAATGGCTTCGTAAGAAATACAAGCAACCTGGACTTCAGTTTCAAGGCAAGTTAGTCCATGAAGAAGAATCGTTCTCAGTGTTTGCGACTCCAACCGAAGACGACGATGAAAACACCAATCAACACATGCTTCCAAGTCCCTTTCACGAAGACGCATTCCAAGGAGTGATTGTGATCTTGAAATCGACCACAAGCCATACAGACGAATACGATAAACCTGCGACTGCCTATGCAGACTTACCTTCGACTGAATACGATGAATACTATGCGTCATGCACTTTCGGTGACGAAGAGGAAACACCTGAGAATGATGATGAGGAAGAAGAGGAGGAAGAGGAAGAGGAAGAGGAAGAAGAGGAAGAGAGCGCTCCGCCTGAGATGACAGCACAGATGATTCGTAGTGCAAATGTCTTTGTCCCACATCCATTGCGTGAACTTGTCAAGACTCGATTCAACTCGGAAACCATTGAGACTGCACTTCTCAACAAGTGTATTCAAGACGCACAACGATGGTTGGTCGACATTGATTGGGAAGCACATGCCTTCAAAGAACTGTATCGGTCTCGTGCAATGAACTTATATCAGTCTCGCAGTCTTGCAGAGACGATGACGCCTGAAGAGTTCGTCCATACTTCGGAAGTCGACCGACACCCTGAACGATGGATGCAACGACTCAAGGAAGTGGCCGAGAAGGATAAAGCCTTGTATAGCCGCAAGACTACTGCGAACATTCAGATGTACTGCTCGGGATGCAAGAAGAAGACGAACTGTGACTACCATCAGCGTCAGACCCGTTCGGCAGATGAGCCGATGACGACCTTCGTAACCTGTTTAGAGTGCGACAAGCGTTGGAAGTTCTAACTTTCATACTCTCCAACAATAAAGGTAAATGTCTGACGAAGTTCGTGAAGTCTTACGCCAATGGATTGCCACTGACGACGAAATCCGTGTGCTTCAACAACAAATCAAGGGACTTCGTGAACGAAAAAATCAACAAGCAGGACAGATTCTAGCCTTCATGCGAGGCAACAACCTAGACAACTTTGTCATTGAGGGAGGTGGTGGAACCATCGGACGACAGCAACGAACGGTTCGCCAACGACCCAATAAGCAAGTCGTTCGAACACAAGTTGCGCTGTTACTCGCCGACCAGCCGCAGAGGATGGCGGAAGTGCTTCGAACCATTGAAGGATTGCCTGAACCGGGAGAAGAACCCGATGCAGGAAGTGTAGTCACCAAGGAGCTTCTTACGCGTAGACTTCCCCGAACACAGCATATCCAGTTACAACAATGAATCCATGGGTCATTGCGATTTTTGTAGTGACATTGTATGTCCACCTGTTTAATGCGATTGCACGCATGTATTTTGAACGCAATCGCACCTTGACGTTGGGTGAACTTTGGAGAAAAATCGTGCCTCCGATTCAAGTGACGCTCACTCTTTAGGGATACGCACCTTGATCTTTCCTTTGATGAGGGTCTTGGGTTTGCTCATTTCTTCCCATTGAGACACATCTTGAATCTTGTTGGTCTTAAGGAGTTCGAAGACACACCAACGATGGTCTTCGCCAATAGGTTTCTTACATACAGGGCAGGGCATTGTTGTTTATTGGGGGGAATGTCTAACTTCTTGACCCAAACGAATCCGTTTTTAAAAGAAGAAGCAACTCCCATAGCGTGCCAACATATACTTCTGATGCTTGTCCTCTGTCTTTATGATCTCAAGACACAGGTTCATCTTATGAAACCATGGGTTGTTGTGGAGTGTATAAAACTGAAGCACTCGAAGTTCAATCATACCTTATACAGTGTTTTACCCTAAAAACCAAATCGACGCTTGTAATCCGCAAGACTGGCCTTGAAGCTCGGCTTGTTCCACAGAATCCAACGACTTAACGCACCGGCAGAAGTTGGGTCGTTCCAGTCTTCACCCATACCCCGATGACGTTTCAAATACCGAGTTCTACGAGTCACATCCTTGTGCTTCGTAAAGTCCGAGTATCCTTTTTGTCCGAACGGTTGAACGATCTCACGTCCGTCGGGTTTGACAAACACGGCATCATACTTCTTTTCAGCCACATGACTCTTACGAATGGCTTTCAAAGTCAGTCTTCTCCTCGTTTTCATCTTTGTCTAGTATAACGAAATGAAAGAAGCCATACGCTGGTCTCTGGACGCATCACTCACTGCACAGTGGTCAACACTTGGTTTGAACTTCTTCTCGCTCTTCCAAACGATCCCTGCAAAAGACGCGATTCTCCAGACGGTCCTATGGATTGAAACACTTGTTCAAGTCATTGAACTGGTGTTCTACACATGGTACTCATTTAACTTCACTCAAGTCGCAGAGATGACATTCTATCGCTACCACGATTGGTTTGTCACAACCCCACTGATGTTATTCTCTACGATGGTGTATTACGACTATAAAAACAAACCCGAGGAAGAGGTGACCTTACAGTCGTTCTTAGAGGAACATTGGAAGGAAGTTTTGGTTGTGTTTGGTTTCAATCTTATCATGCTGCTCTTTGGATACCTCTATGAACGAAAGTTCATCGACATCGTGACATCACAAGTCGTTGGATTTGCAGGATTTACAGGCTCATTCTATGTTCTGTGGGACTCCTTTGCCTCAAAGAATCCAGACAACTATTGGTTGTATGCATTCATGTTTGTTATCTGGGCACTGTATGGAGTGGCTGCAATGTTCACCAGCACATGGAAAAACGCGTCGTATAATATTTTGGACATCTTTGCGAAGAACTTTTATGGTATCTTCCTCTCGGTCCTCATCTATCAGAAAGCTTCAAGCCAGGGCGCTCGTTCCTCTTCTGAGACTGCGTATTCATTGAAGAACGCAATCGCTTGAGCCAGTTTCTCTTCAGTCGGAATCTCCAACGCAAACAGCGCAGCCATCTTGTTCTGAAGGATTTCACCGAATGGAACCGGTGGGTCAAAGGCATCGTCGAATCCAACCAAGACATTACAGAGTCGACTGATGTGTCCGTCACAGCATAACCCGATGCTTTCAAAACACTCTTCAAAGACTCGCTTATTGAGTTCGGTCTTTATCTCTTCCGATGAATGGGTGGAGATTCGCAAGTACAGTCCGTCCAATGCGTGTCGATAGAGTTGGTCGCCTGTAGTCCGACAGGTATTGGTGTTATACCACTGTATCATGTCAGCGACGGTGCGTGAAACAGCTTGCCAAGGTCCATAGCTACGTACGAGCCATTTGGATGCGAACCATTCGGGTGCACGCATTGTGCGGTTTCTCTGCCTTTGAAGAGCCAGCAACACTTCCAATCCTTTGTTGGTCTGTTGAGAGACAGCTCGTGTATGAACATTCTGGCGGTCTATCGCAATCAAGTGTAGGTTTCCACGTGGAACCTGTGGAACCTGTTGACGAACTTCATCCGGAGGAAGTCCACGTCCACCTCTGAGCCTCCATTCAAAGTACTCGTTGAATGGATCATTTTCAGGTCCGTTCTCCCATGCGTTTGGATTGATGTCTCGATAGTATCGAGACGCAATGGTCCATCGGTCACCGCGGTTGAGTCTAGGGCGCCGAAACACATCGTCAATGACTTCGCGATAGGTCATTCGAGGTTCTCTAATTTGATAGAGTTCTAGCTCATGTTGAGGGTCGATGACTGGAAGAGGGTGATGGTTTTCGCATTGAAGATGACCAGGTGCAGCGTGATTTCTACACCAGGCGTTTCCACGTGAGTGAAAGTTCAAGCACATTCCGGGTTGGTGATGGTGAAGTTCAACTATTGTTCCTCCTGGATGAAAGTGTGCGATGCGTTCAAGGCGTTTCGTATAGGAACGCCAGTGAACTCCGCAAAATCGAAGGTGGGGTGGGTCGTGTGGTTCTCTATGACATCGTGATAGACACTGTCTATTATCTCCTTTGATGCCCATGCATTGGTTCGCTTGCATTCAGTTGAACTCTACTTCACAGCTGTAAAAAAAATCCGTTTTAAGCCTCCGAAGAGACTATCTTCTTCACAGGGATGTCTGCGGAGACAATGTACAAAGAGTTCTCTGTAAGAATAATCCAGGTGTTATCTTCCTTGATACGCATGATGGATTCAATGGGAGAGGTATACTCTGTGTCGGACTTGACCAACATCTTGGTTGTATCCCGAACACCGATACAGCACTTCTTCTGAAGACTGTCTTCATAGTAATCCAAATAAATGGGTCGGTCCTGTTGGAGTGCGACCTTAGCAGCCTGAACCATTACCGTTGCAGAAGGTGTTGACATTTGTCTGGACGCAAGGAGGCGTTCTGCGTTATTTGAACGAGAGTTACTTGGACGCCTTGGCTGCATCCTCCAACTTGAAGCGACTCTTCATACTGAGACTGGGAACTTCAGGTTTGGGAATCGCAAGGAGCTGCTGGATAGACGACTTGACCGCAACCTTGGTCGACACTGCGAAGAGGAATCGAACCAGTGCGTCGACATGCTCTTCGTTTGCAGGATTCTTGGCGGCTCGTAGACTGTCGCGCAAGTCATCGAAGACCGTCTTCAAGAATCCAGTCATGGTTTCTTCGGAGACGAGACCGCGACTGTAGAGTTCGGACACATAGACTGCAAAGCCACGCTTGGTTTCCTTCTGTTTGGTCCAGGCGATAATCGCATCGTCATAACCAGGGTCCGTTGAGGAAGGAACCACGACAATGCGGTCGGTGTCGTACAAGGTCCCGAACATCGCAGTCTGGGTTGCAAGGTCTTGAAGTGCGTCGGGATGGGCGGCTACGATGTCTTTGTAGGCATCAGCGAGAATGGGTGCGAAGAAGTTGGACTTGATACCGAAGTCGAACAGCAAGGTCGTGACACGAAGACGGAAGAGTGCGTCTCGCTTCTTAATACGCTCCAAGAAGTCGGTCATCAGCTTGCTGTAGTTGGCTTTGCTGAGTTTGTTGATGTTACTCATAATCTCACTGTAGTCTGGGTCGTCCTTTTCCTTGACTTTACGAACTGCGGCGATCAGTGCATGGTTACGCCAGTTGTCCTCTTCGTCGTTTCGTTTCACAGGTCGGAAACGACGGAACGGGGGTTTGAATGAGATCTTGAGTTTGGAAATGATGGTGAGGATGTCGTCACCGAGAGAGGGGCGGGGTAAGCTTCGAGCTGCGTAGATGGTAGAGATATCCATTGTGAGAGGGGGAAGTCTATTCTTTAGATGGAAAGGAATCCGTTTTTCAAAACGAATTCAAAACTGTCTAATAAATCAACTTCCCCCCACAATGACAGACACACTTTCCCAGAAATGGGTGCTTTGGTATCACGACCCCAACAACAATGATTACTCACTCGAAAGCTACATTAAGATTCTCACCTTCGACACCCCCTCCGAGTTCTGGTCGGTCGTCGAAGCTATCTCCTCCGAAGCCTGGAGTTCAGGCATGTTCTTCCTGATGCGCGATGGTTATCGTCCACTCTGGGACGCACCCGAAAATGATAAAGGCGGCGCATGGTCCAAGAAAGTCGACGCCCACGACACTCATACTGTGTTGATTGACTGCATGGTTCACTGCATGGCCAACACACTCTTGAAACAACACAACGAATCCGTCGTCGGAGTCACTGTGTCGCCCAAAGGACACTTCCACATCATCAAAATCTGGAACAATCTCAGCACCGTCTGTGACCGCAAGTTGTTCTCGCCCACCTTGAAGATGAAACTCGGTGACGATATCGCCTACAAAGCACATAATCTCCGTCCCAAGTAATAAAATGAATGTCTATGTATTGATGTTTTGGTCGGGTATCGTGATTCTTCTCGTATCGCATGTCCTTCTTTTTCGCTCGATGCCACAACATTCAGCCCTCTCATTGTTTGCAACCGCATTAGTCTTTGTGGGTTCGAAGATTGGACGCGAGTTTCTTGGCATTGCGTGAACAAATACGAAACCTTGTTTAAGAAACAATGGCTAGCTTTGCAGTAGGACGGTTTCAACCTCCCACCATTGGACATGCTCTCATGATTCAGGAAGTCATCAACTCACATGGAGACGCATTTATTTTTGTATCGTCTGCCACTACACCCAAATCAACCAATCCACTGACCGCAGCCCAAAAGATTGCCGCACTCCGAAAGATGTTTCCTAGAGGCGTAACCTTCGTAGACACTTCGGAATGTGACCCGAAATGCGGTGGACCTGTGCAAGCAAACAACTACCTTCGTAAAAAAGGGTATACAGACATCACTTTACTCGCAGGATCGGATAGAGCAGAGAGCTTTGGACCGGATGCACCGATGTGGGAGTCTGGAAAAAAACACGACATTCCTCCACCCAAATTCAAAGCCTTGACTCGAACCGAAGGAACTGGTGCAACTGCAATGTCAGGAACAAAAGCTCGTAAACTTGCACGTGATGGAAAGTATGAAGGGTTTGCGAATGCGGTTCGTGTAGGGTCTATAGACGATGCGGACATCCGCAAACTCTATAACGCAGTTCGTAAGACAAATGGTGGAAGGACTAAGAAGAACAAGGCATCAAGCAAAGCTTTATATCGCCAAGGTTCGCGATTACGTAGCGTATCATCAAGAACCAGTCGTTCTTCATATGGATTTCGAGACTATTTGAAAGGTTTGAGCACTTTGTAAACAGCACCAAGTGAGGTAAACTGAATGTGCCCGAGACAATCTCTTGCGACTCTTTCTTATTGATGTTCATTTCAGATGCAGAATCACCCATGGTCACCGTTTGAGACGCAAACGGACCTTTACAAGTGAAGGTCAATGCATTACCGACATTCTTGATGTCCACTGTCTTTGCGGACAACAAGGTCATGTCACGGCAAATCTTCTGGAAGTCCAATGAAGGCATGGTAATCCGTGTCGCAAACTCACGCTCGGGAATGGAAATATCACTATCGTCTCGGTCCAACAAGTTCAACCTGTATTTCACAAGTCGCTTCTTCTCTCCGTTCTCCAATGTAATCGTCAAATGATTACTCTCTGCTTTGGAGACACTGAAGGTAATCGTATCGTCATTCGTCACCGTCTTCACAACGCGATAGAAATGGTCCGTATTCAATCCCACATCCAAACGCGGAGAGGTGTGATTGTATTCGTAATGTTCAAACTTGTTCGCATACAACCGCATATGAGTCAAGACTGTTCGGGTGTTGTCCATTGCAATCATTCGAACACCATCCTTATCAAAGACCAAGCTCATCTCCACTAGCATCGACTTCAGACCTTCGGCTAGAGTACGTATCGGTGCGGTTTGGACGGTTTTGGCTACGACGAGTTCGTCTGACATTTTGTTTATCCCTTCGGCGCGTCCTTAACTTCTTTTTCCGCGTTCCACCTGTAGGTGTTCGTAGAGTTAGTTTACCTTCCTTTGGAGGTTCGTCAATGATTTCTTTGAACTGCTTTACGGGTTCGATGGCTTTCTCCACTTCATCTTTAAATACAGCATTCACTTGATTAGATTTTGTAAGATTAAACAAGTTCTCAGCCGATACAACTAGTTCGATTTTGTAGAGAGATGAAAAGTTCAAGATAGTCTTTCTCCAGTAGATGAAAGCATCCACTATAGGACGTATGTTTGTAGCCAACTTTTCATCAGACAATGTCCTTTTAAATAAATCTGCAAGTACTTTGTTAGGTTTGTCTCCATCTTTAGGGTGAAATAATCGGTAGTTGACATCTGTGTCAAATGTATCTGCACCACCTTGTTGATTAGGAAGTTCATCTTGAAGGGCTTGCTCTTCAAGAGCTTGTCGTTCATCTTCAAGGGCTTGTTGTTTACGGGCTTTGTAGTCTGCTTGACGCTTCTCATACGCAGTCAAAGGAGCACGAATTACTTGACCTGTTTTCTTAGCGGCTTGTTTAGTCACGTCCACTGCTTTCTGCACACCTCGTGCGACTGAATCGATACCGGAAAGAAAGGGTGTCTTAACCTTTTGATAGAGTGTATTTGAGGTTAAAGGTCCTGATTTAGCAGCTTCAAACGCTTGGTTTACAATGTCTTGAAGAGTTAGTTTGTCCTTGGCTGCTTTCTCTTCGTCAGCCTTCTTCTTGGCTTCTGCGGCTTTTGCTGCCTTCTCTGCCGCTGCCTTGTCTTTGGCTTCTTTGGCTAGTCTGGCTGTCTCATCCTTGGCTTCTTTGACTCTTGCGGCTTCTTGTTTTCGTATTGTTGATTCTTCAAATGCTTTTTTAAGAGCTGCTGTTCGTATTTCAGCCGCTTCCGTAGCTGCAACATCCCGTTTTGCTTGGGCTTCTGCATCTAGTTTGGCTTTGGCAGCTGCAGCTTCCTTGTCTTTAGCGTCTTGGATTGCGGTTTTACTGTCTTGTAGTTGTTTTAAGGAAGTAGCTCCATTCTTCAGAGCGTCCAGTAGAAGCTCATCAAACTTTGGTTTAGGCATGATGTCATTCACTACTTTTTTGAACTTTGCATAGAGAGATCGAGCCGTTCCACGAGTCACAGAGAATCGCGACAACAAGGGTTCAAAAAACTCTGGATGACCGAGTGTCACAATTTCAGGTTTGGCCTTGAAATCGTTAATGGCTTGTTTGAAGACTTCAGCAGGCAGTTCGCGAAACGTCTTTTCAAGCTCACTCGCTTTCTCCAGGTTCTCGGACAATACACTCTTTTCAGATTCCAACTGCTTTTTAACACGTTCGATAGTGTCAATATAAGCCTTGAGAGTATTAACTTTCTGTTCTGCTTCACTTTGAGCTTTTTGTGCCTCTGCAATCTTTGCTTGAGCATCTCCGATTGCCAGTTTGACTTGCTCGTCGATGGTGGCTTTGGCTTTGGCGTTGAGCTTCATAGCGCCATACCCGGAAATACCAGTGATGGCGCTAAGAGTGAGTATTGCGGCTGTGCCAGGGTCCATTACTCTATCAAGATAAATAGTATTTCAGTAGTCTTCCTGTGTAAGGTAAAGAAGTTACTCATCTCCACCCTTCTTACCCTTCTTCACCAATCCAAACTTACCCTTACGTGTCTTGAAACCAAGTTTGACCAATCGGTTCTCCTTCTTGGCTTTCATAGACTTCTTACGCGAGACAATGCGTCCTGCCTTGTTGTATTTGAGGTCGCTCTTGGTGAGTCCACCTGGGGTCTTATCGGCTGTGCCATGCATGACTTGTGCTCGTGAACCGGTTGTCATTTACTTCTTGAAGAGAAAGTTTAATGGTTTGGCAGGTGCGACCATCTTAGGAGGTTCGTAGACGGAAGCCCGTTTCATAGGAGGTTCTGGATATTCCAAATACTCGAGTTCTATACGACCGCAGTATGTATCATTCACCCAATCAAAAGGAAACTCAACTGCATGTTCTCCAATCTTGCGTCGGTTATTGCTATAATGGACAAGCATACGATACACAAGTTTCGGATAGATAACATCACCTAAGAAGTTTTGGTCATGACCGTTACGATGTCCCTTTTCGGGGTCTTCCTTGTACTGTGAATATTCATCTCGAATGGTAAGACCCGCAGTCTTACGGATTCCCCATAGTCCACCCATCATAGATGCAGTGTGTTCAATGTTATCGCGGATTGTATGTGCAACAAACTCCGGATTCTTGACGAACTCTCGGATCGCCCAACGGTCTTTCCAATGAACGCGACTGTCTGCATCACGAACCATCATCAACTCAACGTCAGGTTCATCAATCGCATAGAAACGATGAATCATGTTGATCGGGCCCAACTCACCGGTTTCACGCAATACAACGCTACTGCAGGCTTTCAAATGATTGACCATTTGGTCTGTTACATCAGGGGCGTAGTAGATATAGACTTTCCAATCGGGGAAGTACTTTCCAATCAGAAAGATGTTCTCGAGTAACCCAACATAGTACTTAGGGTTCTCTGGACCGTAAAGACAAAAAGATATTACGTTCACCATTACTATTTAAGAGTATAGACTATTGTAAATGAGGTTTTTCTGTATGGACTTACATATCTCTGTGATTGCGGATTTCAAAAGCGCGTGCCCAGAGGTTGAAGTCGTCGACTGGTGTTTGTCTGGGCATGCATGGGTGATGAAACGAAATCAAGATTATCCAGAGTATATCAACCCAATGACATGGAACAACCTTAACCTAGATATGATCAAAAAGTTCCAAGACAAATACGATCCATTCTTAAAAACGTTCGATGGGTTTATTGTCGGATTTGCGAGTTCATTTGCTATGATCTATGAAAAGTATGATAAGCCTATTATCATGATGAATGCAATCCATTACGATATACCGTTCTGTTGGACAAAGAACCATGAAATGATAGTGAAATGGCATGAGTGTTTAGACCGTCTATATAGGAAAAACTTGATAACGATTGTCTCGAATAACCGAGCTCATGAGAAGTATACCTATATGGGCTGTGGAGTCAAACCTATCTACATTCCTAGTTTATGCCTCTACACCAATACCACCTATACCCCTACAAAGCCTACCTTTTTACTAGTGAACGGCAGTGTTCCAGATCATCCACTTATTACACGAAAGAGTGAACTCCCCCCTCGTCATGAATGGAGTGATATTACTTCGTTTCGTGGAGTTATCAACTTTCCTTACGATATCACTCTGATGAGCATGTTTGAACATTACACTGCGGGATGTCCCTTATTTTTCCCATCCAAGACTTATTGGAAGTCGAATCCACATGTTCAAAGCATTTCAGCATACTGGGATAGTCAAACCCCTTCTTATTTATCCTATTTCACTTCATTAGACAACTGGATTGACTTAGCAGACCCCTATACTGCATTTCAGTCACCGAATACCTATTACTTTGATTCGATCCCACATCTAATCGAACTTATTGAGAACTTTGAATATACAGACGATCGTGAGTTTCGTAAGGAGTATATTCAACGCGTAAAACGACAATGGAAAGAGGTTCTTCATACGGTTGTATCGGATGCCTTCTGGACCAAAGCTCCTCGTGTACTCAACTACAATCGAGTACCACTCTTGGCAAATGTTGTTTACGATATATACTACGCTGGAACTGGTGTTTCACCTCAACATGTTTATCCATATCATGACCCGCTAACACGCGGAGATGTCGTCTTTGTAAAGACAGATATTCTTCAATGGTTTTTAGACAATCGCAAAGTGGATGTTCCGATAACACTGGTTACAGGTGTATCGGATAAGTCCCCAAGTCCATCTGAGTGTGAACGTATTCTTTCTAATCCAAACATTGTACGATGGATTGGGTGTAATATTCTAGTCTCACATCCAAAGGTGATTCAAGTGCCTATTGGCTTTGGAGAGGTAGAACGCATCAATGGAAAGTATACTCAACTATTGGAGTTACAGTCTGAACGTATTCCGTGGGAAGATAAGAGTAACACTCTATGCGTCCCATGGCATGGTCCAACTAACTGTTCAAGAACGATTGAGCCTACACTTCCCAAGCTGGAGTTTGATGACTATATGCGCGAACTTTCTAAACATAAGTTTGTGATTTGCCAAGCAGGAAATGGTGTGGATACGCATCGTGTGTGTGAAGTTCTGTTAATGGGTTCTGTTCCTGTAGTTGAGCATTCTGGATTGGACACTCTGTATTCTCAATGGCCTGTTTTACTGGTCGATTCGCTTTTGGAGGTGGATATGAACGGTTTCGTTTGGGATGAAGCAAAGTATCAAGCGTTTTTAGATGTCATTTGGTTACGGGACGGATTTAAACAACGATTACTTAACTGAAGCATGCGAACTGCAGTTGTATTTGGTGCAGGAGGGTTTATTGGTAGTCATTTGGTAACTGCGTTGCGAAAGTCCGGACGAGTTGTCTATGGTGTTGATAGGCATCAACCTCGTTTTGGTAAGACAGATGCATCAGAGTTCTTCATTCGTGATCTTCGTAGTGATCTTTCTGACCTTCCGCCTGTAGATGAAGTCTATCAACTCTGTGCGTTTCTAGGGGGTGCTGGGATCATTGATGGAAAGCTATATGATGCTGACATTTTTACGAACAATATGTCTGTCAACTTATCGGTGATCGAGTATTGTCGGAAGAAGGGTGTCAAACGTATTTTCTTTTCATCCTCTGCATGTGTGTATAGAGAAGGGTGTGTCGATCCAATAAACACATACGGCTGGGAAAAACTTGCAGCAGAACAGTTATACAGTGCGTTTGCACGACAATATGGAGTAGAAGTGAGAATAGGGCGTCTCTTCAACATCTATGGATCAAACCAAGAGTTTCAAGGAGGACGGGAACGTGTTCTTTCTGCACTCTGTAGAAAGGCTATACAGTCCGATTCATCACTTGAAGTGTTAGGAAATGGAAAACAACTACGCACGTTTTTACATGTTGTAGACTGTGTTCGTGCAATCCAAGTACTTATGGAGTCGAATGTATCAACGCCCATAAATATCGGTTCATCACGATTGGTATCGATTACAGAGTTAGCAGAGTTGATTCTAAAACATTCCAATAAGAACCTTACACTCGTGTATTCGGAAATGTCTAATACGCAAAATGTTCGAGCCTGTGATACACAGCTTCTCAAACAGTTAGGTTGGAATGAAACGATCACGCTCGAAGAAGGAGTAGCTCAAACCTATGACTGGATTGCCAAATCATGCTCTACCATTTCTTGAACTAACTTTTGAAACGTATAGTTTGGAGTCCAGTGTAACTCTGTCATTGCTTTTGTTGGATCTCCTAATAACAAATCGACTTCAGCAGGACGATAAAACTCAGAGGATACTCGAACGACAACTCGTCCAGTCTCGTCTACACCAACTTCATCCATACCCTCTCCCTTCCAACTTATCTTCATTCCAACGGAAGCAAATGCAGTTTCTACAAGTTCACGCACACTATGGGTCTTACCACTACTAATAACCCAATCGTCCGGAACTGGATGTTGTAATATTCTCCACATCGCCTCTACGTAATCTGCAGCATGCCCCCAATCACGCATTGCGTTTAGGTTTCCAAGAACGATCACAGTATTACTTCCTTTTGCTATCTGTGCAACACCTCGTGTAACCTTTCGTGTTACAAATAGTTCACTTCGTCGTGGTGATTCATGATTAAAGAGAATGCCATTTGAAATGAACATCCCGTAACTCTCTCGATAGTTCTTACCCAGCCAAAATGCATACACCTTGGTAATACCGTATGGAGACCGAGGGTAAAAGGGCGTTGTTTCCGTTTGAGGTGTTTCCATAACCTTTCCATACATCTCACTGCTCGAAGCCTGGTAAATACGTAGTTTGTCTTTTAGTGAAGACATTCGAAGTGACTCGAGTAGTTTTACAACACCGATACAGTTATGGTAGGTTGTCATTTCAGGCATATCAAATGACAGTTTCACAAAGGACTGTGCAGCTAGATTATATACCTCAACTCGTTCAGCATTCAAACTCTCAATATACCGTACAATCGATTGTACAGAGGTTGCATCTGTAATATCTCCTGTTCGGAGAGTTAGTTTTTGGTTGTCTAATAAGTGTCGTATACGCATCGTTTCTTGCAAGTGACTTGTATGCCGTACGATCCCTATCACATGGTATCCTTTTGAAAGAAGAAGTTCGGCAAGGTAAGAACCATCTTGTCCTGTGATTCCGGTAACTAATGCAACGTTGGACATGATTATACAGTGAGAGCATCGCATAAATCCTTTCGTTCGGCTTCCGTTAAGTCTGGATGGTTTGGCATATAAAACGCACACTCATGAAGCAAGTCTGCGTTTGGAAGGATTCGACCATCATGAAGGTCTTTGAAAAACGGCTGGTGTGCCATGTTTCCGGCAACAAGTGGACGAATCTCAATACCAAGTCTCTGACATTGTCCAATACAATGATCACGAATCTCAGGGGTTCTACACACAACAGGGATTGCAAAAGCCGGTGTATCTTGAGCTGGAAGATACACATCCTTTGAAGAGTCGACACTCTCTCGTATATATGTATAGTTTGCACGACGTATCGAGTTCGCAGAGTCTATATGTTTTAGTTGGTGTTGTCCAAGAACACCTTGAAGTTCCATTGGACGAACGTTGTAGCCTAATGTATAGAATGTGTAAGGTGCAAAAAAATCAGTAACATTCCATTTCTCACGCAATGATGATTGAACGTCTGGAGTTACGTTTCGATCCCATCCATGGGCACGCACCATTCGAATCATCGAATTTAGTTCGGAGTCGTCGGTGACAATCATACCTCCTTCTATAGTCGACATATGATGACCTACAAATGTTGAAAAGGTTGCAGCAACTCCAAAGTTCCCAAGACGAACTCCAGTATTCCTTGCCCCTAAAGACTCACATGTGTCTTCAAGTAGTATGATACTTTTCTCATTACAATACGATTGAATATGGGTAACATCACTTGAAAATCCGAGTAAATGTGTTAGAAATAAACATCGGATTTCAGGTGCGTTCTGTAAGGTTTCAGTAGAAACATTGAGTGTTTTTGAATCAACATCAATCAACACAGGAATACATCCTAGCTGAACAATAGGCATTACATTCGTTGCCCACGTTACTGCAGAAACACCGATTCTATCACCTTTCTGAAGTCTTCCGAGGTTCAACAATGATTGTAAAAGCACTAGGTTTGCAGAGCTTCCACTATTCACCATTGTGCAAAACGTTCGACCTTGCCATCCTGCAAACTGACTTTCAAATCTCAACACCTCTTCTCCCATACTTAACTTTGAAGCCTGTTGTATGAATGAACATAGTGTTGTCTTAGCATCCTCTTCATCTAAAAAGGTGTGTCGCATCAATGGAATCGGCATTATCAAGTATACATGCGTTTGTTAAAACTTCTTCTGAACAAACACCTGAGACTCACGTTGACCCAGAATAATGATTCGCTTATGATAACCATTTATGAAACCATCAATTCCTCGTTTTGTTAAGTCAGGACCACCCCAACCATAATCGTCAAAAATAAGACGTCCTCCAACTTTAAGCTTACGAAATGCTAATACAGCATCTTCGAGAACATAATCGGGTTCATGATTTCCATCAATGTAGATAATATCAAACGAGTTGTCTTCCAGTGTTGGAAGCACTTCATGTGAATACCCTCGTTTGACAATGATGCGATCCTTAAGCGTACAGGCTTCCATATTTTGAGTGAATGCGTTGTAGATTGTCATTTGTTCACCTTTGTATTCGGGATAGTCTACATAGTCTGTCCAGGGGTCAATTGCAATCAGTGTAGAGTCTGGATGTGCTCCGTAGGTTTCAGCTACACTTACCATATTTGCACCATAGAACGCACCCACTTCTGCATACTTGATAGGCTTGGAACTATCTGGGGTTACATATGGAAACCAGTTATTAGCAAGTCTATAGGCAACTCCCTTGAAGTTTGGATTCAGTGTATACATTTATACTCCAAATGGAAGTGTTTCTACATAGTCTACCGCAGATGAGCCAGTTCGAGACACGTGACGATTATGACGGTATCCAAATGATGTGTCATTATACACTTTCATTCCGATAAACAATGCAAGAACATATATCATCATTCCATGAATGTTCGCATCCATCCATCCCTTCTGTAGAATGCCATTGGAAGCTTCTACTGCAGTTAAGTATCTCTGAATCAACGCATTGTTCCAGAATCGAAAGCTTGATATATGGAAGTTATTGTACGGCGCAAGTCCAGAATAAAGATCACCCTTCATAAAATACTTCTTGCGTAGTTCCTTCTTAAGTGTATCTAGTACATGTTCATCATATCCTTCACTGCGGATGAAATCAAGTGTAAAATCGAAGAGAGACTGCTGATCTTGTGAGTCTTCAAAGACTGATCGAAACACATAGTCATGTTTAAGAAGTTGATGCTTAACATATTGCTCTGTTAATATCGGTGCCTGAAAGAAGGAATCGTCGTCTAATCGTATGTAATGTGAATACTGTTTTAACCGAGGATGTTGTTGAACAACACCACTAAAAAACCTACACATCATCAAATAACCATAAGGTCGACGAAGATTTCTATTAACAACGTCTTCCTTGCCTGAAAAATCAACTTGAATAAACTCTGTTGCACCTGGCAATCGAGCCTTTTCAGTATCTTCATAGTCCTCATGGAATACGAAGATATCTGTAGTTGGAAATAGTGAACGAGTGATCTTAAGTGAACCTTCTATCAGTTCTAACCGAGATGCTTGAGTGACATCATCATATATATGGAATGCTTTTGGAGACGCAAGGTAGATGATACAAAAGGACATGTTTATACTTGAAAACTACAACTGTTTTTGGGTTTCCAAACACAGTGGTGGGTTTCCCCTTGTTACTTATTTATTTTAGACTATAAAGTCTCAACGATCACGTTTAGTTGGAGTATGCGAGACCGCCCATACCTGACATAACTCGGAGAACGTTGTAGTTAACTGCATAGACGCGGACTTGAGCAGTGCGGCCAGAGCGGACTGTGTTGACTGAAACAGTGAGCTGAAGGGTTGCCTTGTCGATACGTGAGAAGTTGCAGGTGCCGGATGGCTGGTGCTCCTCTGGCTTGAGTGCGAAGGAGTAGACGTTGATACCAGGCGCTGGGGTGCGGCTGTGGTGTTGGTAAGGTTGAACGCGGTCGAAGTATCGGCCCTCGCGCTCTGTGAATCGGTCCTGGCCGTTGAGCTGGAGCTTGGCAACCTCGACTGGGTTCTTGCCAGAGCACTTGACGCCTGAATCGAGGATAACCTTGGCAAGGAGGTAGTTGGTTGTGGCTGCAAAGACCTCTTCGCCTTGATCGGAACCAGAGTCCAACCATGAGGCACCTCCAAGAGAAGGACCGAAGGCAATACCGAGACCTGGAAGGTAAGGACCAGAAGGACCATCACCAGCAGTTGTGGGGATGGCTTGTTGAGCAGTCTGGTTGCTGGTGTTACCGAGGGAGCCTCGTGCGAGCACATCCATGACGATACCCTCAGTGGTAAAGTCATCTGTGTAGTTGAATGGCTGGCATCCATTGACCTCTGTAATGAAGTTCTGGTTGGGTGTGCAGTCAACGAATGAATCTCGTTGAACAACCCAGACAAGCTCCTTCACTGGGTGGTTGAAGTTGAGCTGGATCTTGTTGGAAGAGGAGGTGATGGACTCAGCACCTGTGAACTGGAGCTGCTCAATCAAATACTCGTGTGTCTGTTGGGCGAATCGTCGTCGCTCCTCAGTGTCCAAGTAGACGTAGTCAATGTAGAGGGAGGCAGCAGTCAAGGACTGGATTGCAGTAGAGACTGCACCTGCACCTGTAAGCTCATAGTAGGTGCAGTTGATCCATTGCTCGAACTCAACATTGATACGGACCTCGTGGTATTGGAGGGCAATCAATGGAATAGCAAGACCTGGGTTTCTGCAGAACCAGAACTGGAGAGGGATGTAGAGGGTCTTGGCAGGTGTTCCGGCACGGGGAGCGCAGGAGTTGGTGAGTTCAGCACCAGCGCAAGAGGCATCCAAGGCATAACCACGTCGGTCCTTGACAAGGACGAGGTCGTGGGTGTTACCGATCATGTCGTCGAGGGCTGCAACGGTACCTGCATCCTGGGAGAGCTGGGTCCAGATTTGGAGCCAGTCGCCATATTGTCGGTCAATGCGCTGACCTCCAATCTCGAGCTCAATGACCTTGAGCAATCGGTGACCGATGTAGTTGAGCCATCGGAATCGGTTCAAGTTGGTGGAACCGGCTGTGAGGTCGACTGCTGGGAGAACAACCTGGACGTATGTGCGATACATCAAGTCGGCGTTACGGTTGATCACCGCTGTGACACGCTTGTTGAAGTCGGCCTGGCCGTTGAAGGTGACTTCAATGGACTCCATGGCGAAGTTTGTATGACGCTTGTAAAGCACCTTCCAGAAGGTAATCTGGGGATTACCAGAAATGTAGATATCCTGTGCGCCATAGCTGACAAGTTGTAAAAGACCACCTCCCATGTTGTTATGTTCCAAAGCAAGAAAGTTTTTTTTCAGGAACGTTGTAGGAAAAAAAGGGGTTTAAGGGACGCCTCGGCTAAACACCTATGGATGAAGACCAAGCCCTAGCAGTGGGTGTCGCAGTCATAGTCACGTTAACAGGGCTGTGCTGCTTGGCGTGTGGACTACATAGGATTTTCATTCGAGAGCGAATCACTGAAGACTCTACATCCCTCCTAGGATGAAACTTTCAGAATGAATACGACTCTTTAATAAATGGACCCCATCGGAATCGTAGCGATTGTTGGAATCTTAGTAGTAGCAGGATGTTTTGGCTATCTATATCGGAGAGATATGCATCGTTACAATGCAAAGATGTCTAAATCACCCTCTCAGGAGGGTTTGAATACAATGGCCCAGACGGAAGACCCTGCATAAACTATTGTAATACCATCCGAGGAACAATGTGCATCGCTTCTAACTCCTGCATCCAGAGCTTCATTGCATAGGGGATGGTTTTCATAATGAACTCTGTCTTGTTGCCACAGGTTCCACAGGAGTAAATCATCTCTTCTTCATTGACCACTGCAAGTGTTCCACAGGTCTTACAGATACCGGTTGGAAACGGGTCAGATACATCCATTAAGCGTTCCTTCGTGAATGCCGCGGCACCGTGGCTCAGTAAGCAATCGCGTTCCATCTCACCCACACGAAGACCTCCATCTCGACTGCGTCCTTCACACGGTTGTCGTGTCAGACTGACAATCGGTCCCTTACCTCGACTGTGCTTCTTATCAATCACCATGTGCTTCAATCGCTGATAGAAGGTAGGTCCCATGAAGATTTCAGCCTGCATCATTTCACCCGTCTGTCCGTTGTAGAGAATCTCATTGCCGTAGGGATGCAGTCCCAACTCCAACATGTGTTTACGCAAATCTTCTACCTTCAAGTGACTATACGGAGTTCCATCACCGAGTGTTCCTTTACGCACACCGACCTTTCCAAAGATGTTTTCCATCAACTGCGCAATCGTCATACGAGACGGAACTGCGTGAGGATTCATAATCAAGTCGGGTCGTAATCCAGACGCAGTGAAGGGCATGTCTTCTTCGTCCAAGAGCATTCCAACAGTTCCCTTCTGTCCATGTCGAGAGGAGAACTTGTCTCCAATCTGCGGCACGCGTTCAGAGACCACACGCACTTTGATGAACGGATAGCCATCACTGTTCTTGTCTTGCCACACTCCATCGATACGGCAGGGTTCTGTGTTCTTATGCGTAGTGCTTGCGTCACGATAGGTGTATCCAGAAGTATCGTTACGCAGATTCACAACCTTTCCAATCACTACATCGTTCTCTTGGAGCGTCGAGTGTAAGATGGGAATGCCATTGTCTCCAACTGCATCGTAACTGGTGGTCTTGTATTTGCGAGTATTGTGTCGCATGGGTTTCATGAACTTTTCCTCTCGTCCCGAGGTTACATTCCGATGCTCTTCGTCCTTGTACATCGTATAGTAGAGTCCACGCATGAATCCACGATTGACTGAACTTCGGTTCATGATAATCGAATCCTCTTGATTGTAGCCTCCGTAGCACGCAATCGCAACAATCGCATTCATTCCATACGGCATCTCGTGCATCTTCAAGATGTTCATCGCACGCGTCTCGACCAACGGACGAGTCAAGCTACACAATAAGTAGCCGTTCTTATCCAGTCGTTTCGCGTAGTTGCCTGCATAGACGCACATCGACTGCTTACCCATCGCAGACTGATAGGTGTTTCGTGGAGACTGATTGTGGTCCGACAAGGGAATGCTGCTTGCCATATGACCGACAATCAAGCTAGGGTGAATCTCATAGTGTGTATGTTGAGGTGTTGCGTGGTCTTTGGAAATCGCAATGTGAAGTGTCTCGGTTTCGGACGCATCAATGTATTCGATACAGCTCTTCATCCACGTCGTCCAATCGGCACCCACAGCAGGCCACGCACAGCCTCGACGGAACACAGGTCGCACCAATCGTCCCGCATCAGTCTCAATCATGATTGTATTGAGAAGTGTATACCATGCGATGGACGTGTGTGGATGTAATCGGAACGAATGCTTGGCGGTTCGCAAGCGTTTCACCAGTGTATCGGGTGCTTGTGTGTATCCGATAATGACTCCGTTCAAGGTGACCGCAGTGCCTTCGTAGACATGGGGTGTATCAATCCAGGTCAAGTTTCCATGGTCTTGAAGGAAATGAAGCAGTGTATTGGTTGGAATGTGTTGAGAGACCGAAGTCAACAAGCTCATGTTCTTCACAATCCCCACTGAATGACCTTCTGGGGTCTCGACTGGACACACGAATCCCCATGAAGTGCCGTGGAGTTTACGAGGCGCCAACAGCTTACCCGATTTCTCCACAGGTGTTTGAATACGACGCAAGTGACTCAAGGTGCTGGTGTAGGACATTCGAGCCAAGACTTGTGAGACACCGACTTTGGTCGCATTCGATAAACTGGTGCTACTACTAGTTCCAAGACCTTGAACTGTAAAGTTACCGGTAGCCAACGCTTGCTTCAACTTGCCTTCAATCGTCGACAACTTCAAGATCTTGTACAGATTGTTGATGTTGAGAATCTCCATCGGTTTAGGACCTTCTTCTCCCTTCTTCCAGCTATCGTTGTTAACTTCCTGCACGAACTCGTTACGCGTATCATTGCAGACCTTCTGGAACAGCTGTCGGAACAAGTGGGTCAACAAAGCACCGGTTGTCACCACTCGCTTGTTCGGATACGCATCTCGGTCATCCAATGCAATAGACTTCTGGTCGGTCAAGATGAGTCGACGAATCATGCTTGCGGTCAACATACACTTACGGGCATTCAAGACACCGAGAGGTGTGTTCTCGCCGATAAAGCGGACATGGGGTAAGAACTCGCTTCCCAAGAGTTGTCGGACATAGGCACACTTATCCTCTTGATTGGTTCCATATTGGAGGTGGTTGGAGAGATAGGACACAGCTTCGTCTTGACTGAACACTCCGATTTCAGAGCAGTCGCGAAAGGATGCAGACAAGAGTTCAATGTGTGGGTCATCGAGTGATTCCCAGACTAACTTTGCAATGTCGGCATCCGAAATCACACCCAAGGCACGGAAGAAGACCATGACTGGAATGTCTTCACGGAATCGAGGCACACACGCAAGCAGAGGGTATCCAAATCCATTGAACTTGCTGGACAGACGAATCTCCAACTTCTTGGGTGGCATGGTAAAGCTCTCGTGAAGCGACTTCATTTCCACCGAGTAGGAGTGTTTAGAGGAGGTTTTCTTGGACTGGAAGACCATGATACGATTATCGGCTACCTTCTCTTGGCACAGAATGGTTCGTTCAGAC
>Ga0255104_1000104_pt1 | contig 22249 bp, 23 predicted proteins | sample Law_Cont_RepC_0h_FD_188446 | JGI IMG/M metagenome (GOLD analysis project Ga0255104, IMG submission 188446) | Freshwater microbial communities from St. Lawrence River, New York, United States - Law_Cont_RepC_0h | ecosystem: Environmental > Aquatic > Freshwater > River | place: USA: New York... | reverse complement strand
TAAAAACAGTTTGACAATATATCCGCATCCGGTGTATATTCCGGGTGTGGTTATACACCGCAGGGAGATATAGAGATATGACAGTAGTAGAAGAAGTGTACACAATGGAAAGGTTAGAGGACGTGCTGAAGCGCGACCAGACAACCTTTGAAACAATCGAGATTGACTTTAGTGCGATGTGGAATGAAGCGCGGGGAGCCTACCAGTATCAGCGCTCTATTCGTTGTAGCATCCACAACCTTTCCCGGATGCTCTGGTTCACGACCTGCAAGGGTGAGTTGTTGAACGTGGTCTACAGTTCCGGTGGGGTAGACATCAACATCAGCATTGACCAGTTTACTCAAGGCGCTCCTGATGACTGGGGTGTACGCGCTTGGATCGCACAGATGGCAAAAGAGTTGATGCCGTAGGGTATAATCCTAGCACCCGCAAGGGAAACCAAAAAAAACAACAACTGATGCCGGAACTGATGAGGAAAGACCCGATCTAAACAATCGGGTCTTTTTTCGTTACCAGTCGATGCTTACAAAGCCACCGTTGCTGCCGAGCTCGCGCCATGCTCTAGCCTTGCGGTAGACCCCGTCACCTTCGCGCTCTGGCTTGTCTTCGTCTTCCATCTCTGGTGAGGTGTTGCCTTCAACGGTCTTGACACCCCAAGGAAATACACCTATTACAATCCCGATATGAGCCAGCCGGTTCAGCGGTGAAAACCAAAAGCAGCACAGGTCACCGATTCTTACTTTTGTATGATCGGCTTCCGCATCCTTCACGCTTAGCCAGTTTTTGGTTCTTCTTGCCCAATTGCCATGATCGGGACAGTAAGCCGAGCGTGGCCAGTCAAGGGGGATTGTTAGCGCCAAGTCATGAGCTGCATTCCTAAGCCGGTACACAACAAAGGCAGCACACCACGGGCTACCGGGTGGGACAGGTGGAACCGTAGAGGCTTGGTATGTCTCAACCGCTTTGCCGCGATTGTCCCCGGTCTCCTGCACACCGATGTTGTCTAGGGCTTCTTTGGCTGCCCTTAAAGCGATAGGTCTACTCATGGTGATATATTCCTTTTGTCGACCTTATCTCCCGACACGCTGGGCAGTCTCCTGGTTGCTGTTTCCTCATCTGCCCAGCACCCCTCTTTTCCTAACTCCAAGTCTCACCGTCATCGATGCTGCTGATTTGGATAAGTGAACTACCACCATCACGGTAATAGGCGTACCAAGTGCCAAGCCTCCAAGCAATAGCCGTCTTACCGTTCTGCACCCCGCCGGTGACTATTATGCTTGCCGCCGTAATGACGTTACCCTGTGGGTCGTAGATGACCCTATACAAGTCGTTAGAATGATGGTATAGCACGATTCTTTTACCCATCGGGTTGATTGCCACACTGGCATCATTGCCGTTACTGGTTACTGTTACTGCCACGGATACCGTCACCCCCTCATCTTCTGTGTAGTATTCTTTGATGGCATTACCTGATGCCTCAACCACGATATAGAGCCGACTTTTAGCCGTGGTCGGATCGTATGCGATGTGTACGCATGAAGCGTCAGTAATCGATGTCAAAGTCATCACAAAGTTGGTAGCGTTCGGCCCATCGGCAAAGTGTAGAGCTACCGCCCCGGACTCGATTACCGCATAGCAGAATCTCTGATTAGGTGCCACGGCAGCAGATACACAAACACCGGCTAACTCCTGCTCGCGGAACCAAGAGCGGAAGCGGTGACTGGTGTGAAGTGGCAACAATCCAATGGTGCTTGTGCTGTAGCTCACCGTATGGTTGCTTTCGCCAAGCCCCCAGGGAGCGGAGGTGTAGTACCGCCCTTCGGCATCTATCGTGCTATCACTCCCCCGGTTCGCGCTCGTCGTTGTTAGTAGGAGGTTGACAGTTCCGCTAGTAAGCGGGTCTCCCGCATTGTCAAGCAAGGCACCATGGGCGATACCACGGAGCAAACTTCCACCCGCCAAGTACAGCCCGGCTTCGGTGCCGCCGTTGACATCAAACGGATCCGGTAAGTCTGGCGGGAAGTTACCATTAATGCGGTCGAAGAGTGTCTGGGCTACGATGGTACCCTGCGCAAGCTGATGCCCGTAAGCAAAGTCTGTACCGGTTGTAGCGTGTGGCGTGGCAAGGATACCGCCGCCCCTTAGCCATGTTGAATAGCCGGTAACGCCGTTGAGGAAACAATCTCTAAGCGGTGGTTGAGATGCAGAGCAGGTAGCACCAGCCGGGTAGGCTACGCTGTTGGTTGCCGTCCAGCCGGGATGCCTCACAATCGAGTTATCGGATGCGTTGATTTGGTCGCATAGCTCGCTGATGGTTACCGGGTCAACGCTATAGGTTGTCACGCCCGTTGCACCACCGACCGTCATCTGCCAGTAGACATCGCTTTCTTCTTCAGTCCTACCATCGCGGTCTTGTTGCCAGAAACGTCTACCGTAGTAGTAGGTGGTGGTGTCTACCTCTGCAACGATTGCCGGCGTGATGCGCTCAAAAGCCGCTGTGAACGTATCCGGTACATAGGTGCTGTCGGTGTTGGTGTAGGTCAGCGTGGTTGTACCAATGTCAATAGATCCGCTAGACACCCTCAAACGTTGGCATGAAGTGATGCCCCAATAAGCCGAGTCTACGCTTTCACTTCCTGCGTAGCTGCTGGATGCCGTGTTCTTGCGCGGGTACGGGTTGTCCTTGTCTTCGGTTGCCGGTAAGGCTCCAAGGCTCCAGATATCAGGAGAGCAAAGGTCAAGGGTAACCGTGCTGTAGGAGGTCGTAGGAGCCACAACCTGCCATCTTTTCCAGTTCCCGTGGTAATCGGTTAGTTCGATGTATCCGGCTTGGTTGGTGCCGCTTTGCGCTTTGATTTGTATCTGTAGATATCGGTATCCGCTCATACCCTCGTATGGTGCATAAAGCCGGTCGTTACCTGTAAGACCTATAGAGCGGTTGTTTGTCTCCGCGATGCTCCAGCCATTGAAGCGGAAGCCCCGGAACAAGACTCTGGTGTCTGTACTACTATCTCCGTTTGTGGTTAGGCCACTGCTTGATAGTGCCGCTGATATCCACGCCGGTACATCATTGAGTGATGTTGTTAGGCTGTTGCTGCCATAGGTCGGGTCGGTTAGCACCGTGGTCGTGCTGTAGTTTACAAAGGTGTCCTGGCCACCGTAAGACCCGCCTGAGCTTGTAACCGTACGGGTGCCGCCGTCATAGCCGGTTACGATGACATTTAGGTTGTCAGGGTACGCACCCTCCCATGCTCGTATTCTGCCAACAATCGAGACAGCACGATCAAGGCATGAAGACGTGCTGATTGTTCCGCTTGCAGATGACACGATGCCAAAGCCGTCAGTCTCACCTAAAAGGCTTAGGCTCCACTCGGTGGCGCTCTGATCGTACCAAGTGTGTGCGTGTGTGATGTCATGCACGGAAACGGTGTTGACCTTCACCAGCGATACGGCAAAGTCATGCCGGACATCACCAGATGAAAAGCCGGATGCCGAAAGTGTAGCCGTGTAGTCTGCGTTTCGTCTCGATGTTGCCGCAGCTGAAACACTTACCGATGAACCGCCAGCAGATAGGCTACAAGCCGCTGTAGCGCCCGTAGTGGTGCGTTCATACCAAGTGTAAGAGGTTTGGCTAGGGAACTGCGTAGGTGCGCTGGAAGAGGAAAAGGCTGCCTCGGCAATATCCCAAAGTTTGTCAGTTGATACTGAAGCGCTAAAGGTACCTGCTACCGTCTGGCTAACATCCTTGTACGTTGTAGCCCCGGTTTCGCTTCCTGATGTCAGCACAACATAACTCGTATTACTTGAACCGTGGCCATTGTTGACCGTGATGTTTGCTCTAAGTTCCCAAGTCCAAGCCGAGCCAGGGGAAGGCGCAACCACTGTACTAACAATGGCAAGCGATGCAGAAAAGCCTAGATGCCCACCAAAGGTAAAGTTTGTAAAGTGAGTATCGTAATCAGGCTCCAGCGGTTGCGTGGCAAAAGGATTCCAGATTCTAACCAATACATTCTGGGTATGCGACATCGTGAGCGTTGATGTACGGGTGCCGTCAAGGTATGGCATTAGATTTTCTGCCCACGGTAAACGGCTTTACGTACGCTAAACCCGGATGTTTGCTCAGTAACAAAGTCAATCGATGGAATGCCGATAATACGGTAATCACCCTTGGTCGTTGTGCCGTCCGGCTCCATGATACGCACCACATCACCAAGCCATAAAGGTCGGTTGTTAGATGACAAGACCAATAGATCCGATTCCCACTCGATCAAGATTCTTCCCGTGGTCAACCGGCTGTATAGGATGTCGCAAGCAGCATCAACCGCATCCTGTGTGGTTAGGGTTGGGTCTCTTAGTTGATACGGGACAGGTCTACCCCTCCAGTTGTAGGGTCTGCTGGCGGGTGCCGTGCTTGCAGTCTCTGCTGCACTGTCTACCAATGACTTTGTAATGAACAACCCGGTTGCTGGGTCTTGCCCAACAACCTGTACCTGTGTGGCTTCAGGAGTCTCGTAGTGGCTTGACATAGCCCGTACAACCCGCTTAGGGCGTAGTACTTCAGTAACACCAGCGGTTGTTGCAGCTGCGATGCTTTGGTATAGCGTGACGGCTGGAGTGGTTGTAGCCAGTGCCGGGTCAATCCAATAATAAATGTAACCACTTAGGCTCGGCATCCAGCCGGTGATGTAGTTAGCGGCATAGTCATTCTTGAGTTTGTCAAGGTAACCACCAACCGTGTCGAAATAGTCAGGAGCCAAAGCATACTGACCCTTTGAAATGTTAGGGCTGTACGGCAAGTCTAGTGCTGGAAAGTCACCGCCAAGATAAGGCCCGGAACCATCCGGATAACCTGCAATTTCTAGTAAGTCCAATAACGCACTACTGAAAAGCAAACCATCGTAAGGGTAAGACTCCACGATGTAAGCAAGGTCAAAGTCACGACTACGGTCTTGCCCAGCATAGACAAAGACCGACCAATCCCGTGTCGTATCGCCTTGCTCGTATGTAATCTCTGGTGGTGTAAGGGTGCCACGGAATACATCAATGTATGTTGGTGTCGGTGTTGCCCCATCGCTTAGGGCAATCCGGATTGGTCTGTCTGAAGTAATCTGTGGTTGGTCTACTCCGGCATCCGTGATGGGCTTCCTGCGGGTTGTTAGGCTACACGTAGCCCTGCCGTCATCGTCTACGCTGATACTCACCCGCTCAACATCACAGGTGATGTCTACCGGATCATCAGCGGTTGAACCGGCAGCAGGTTGATACACCATGTCAACTTCATAGAATCCATATGTTGCCGCGCCGGTTGCGCTTGTAAGGCTTACCTTTGCCCGTACATCCTTGATTGTCCCGTTAGGCGTGTATGCCGTTAGATCGTCCTTAACAACGCTGTATGACGCGGATGCAGTGCCAGTGCCTATCTGGTCGTATGCAAAAGTAGATGCAAATGTAGCACCCGTTGGAGGTGCATAACGTAACTTTTTGACTGGTGAAACACCGTAGCCTGAAGTAGTAAATTGCAACTTTGCGAGCTGCACGGATGCTTGACCCGCTGGTACCAACCAAGAGAAAGCGGCGGCAGGTGTGATCGTGTTGCTGGTCAATGCAGACAGGTCAGCAAAGACGTGGCTAAAAGCCAAACCGTTAGATGCAACCACGATAAGCTCCCGCCTTCGGCAGGGAATCATCATGATGGTAATAAATTCACTATTGACTGAAGACAAGAAAGCAACGTTAGCAGTTGGTGCGATGTTGGAATCATTCTTTTGATAACTACCAACCAACACGCCGCTCTTGTACACCTGTGCGCTTCCGTTAGCCCCAAACCAGACCTCTACAGAACCAGCCGAACCAACGCCCCACCCTGCCTTTAGAATCGTGCTATCGTCTGAATCCTTTAGCCCCGGTACATAGAGCGATAGATAGGCGGATTGGTTAGCACTCCAGGCTGTCGTTAGCGTTGCCCGCTCGGTAACGTTGAGGCTTTGCAGGTAGTAGTCACCGGATGCTTTGATCTGCATCTGCTTCCACGATGCCGCCGTGGTTAGCGTGTAGTCGGTCTTTTGAAATCGAGCATAGTTTCCAGCGTAGGTTGTACGCCATGCCGCCGTTGTCGGTAAGGGAGCAAGCATCAAGGTTAGAGTAGTAGGGTCAAGCCAGACACCGCTACTCTTGGCTAAGTCCCAGGTAGTGCCGTCAGCTGCAACAACCAACCGCCCCTTCTGTGGGCGTGGCTCTGGGCAGTCTACTTCGATCAATAGTGGCCAAGCGTTCGCCATCAGAACCTCTTCATTATTCCGGGCGTACCGTTGCGCCTTGCTTCATCACGGATGACAGATCGAACTGCTCGTTCCAACTCAGTACCGGCAGGTATCAAGCCACGGTTACCACCGCCCATGAAATCACCCATCCGGATACCACCACCACCACCTACCGCCATCTCTGCAGCCGTAACGCCCATCTGTCCAAGTTGCCCACCACCGAGCGTCTCACGGCGTAATGTTAGAGCGTCAGCGGTTGTCTTTGTATTGTCTGCAATCTTGCCCAGTATGCCGCCGATAGAGTCTCCACCCATACCGCCAGCCGTGCCTTGAGCGCCGCCATAAATCATCCCTGGCGGTAATCCTTGAGGGCCTAACATATCCCTAATGGCTCTGCCATACTCACCAGCCAAATCAGGGACAGCCCCAGCGGCAGGCATTGGGAATCGTGGGGTGATGTAGTTCCACTTTGGCGCCTTGGTTTCTGGTGCCTGTAGTTCGTTTTGCCGTGTCTGCAAGATTGACTTTACATTGTCAGGTAGGATTGGCTCAAACTTGAAAAGGAAGGATGAAAACTGAGAATCCAAGAACTTGACCAAGTCTTGGATTTCAGTCTGTAAGTCACCGAATGTATTCTTGAAAAAGGCTTTTATGTTGTAGCCGATGTCACCAAAGAACGTCATTACAGCAGGGCCAAGCTCCTGCAATATGCGGGGTAGTTGGGCAAAGAATGCTAGCAGGTTAGCGGCTACATTGATCATTGCTTGCTGGAAGTTACCACCGGGGCCAAATGCTCCGATAACGCGGTTTAGAAAGTCTTGGATTACACCGCTCTTGCCGATGGCGCTAAACACTTCGCCGATCTGTCTACCCATCTCTGCGACACGCTCAATCAAGCGCATCGAGCCGCCTTCGGCACTACTGAAGATGTCAAGGATGCCACGGCCAATCGGTAGGAAGGCAGCGGTAAGCGCATCCTGTAGATTCTCAAACGTAGTCAATGCGGATTGTGTGGCCTTCGGTAGTTGTTCAAGCCCGGAGATAATACGCTTGATGGCTTCGTCTGCTGTAATGCCCATCTTTTGTATGGCTTCAGTGGATGCCGTACCAAAGGCGGAAACCAGTACCTGCCTGATCTGCGGGACACGCTCGGCTATCTGGTTGATTTCCTCAGCAGAGATTGCGCCCTTACTGGCTATCTGTCCAAGGGCAAGGATAACCCCGTCCAGTTCTGATTTGCCTTTACCAACCAATGCAAGCGCATTGCCAAAAGCCATCAATGCACGTTCAGATGTTTGAGCAGATAACCCTGCGGCTTCGAGGTTAAGGACACCCGCACGAACCTCTGTAAGCCCCAATCCGGGGAGTTTGGCTATCTCTTTGAGTCTACCTAGTTGGGCTTGAAGTTCTTCTGCATTCTTCGCATATGCAGCCAAGCCACGAACCTGTGAGTCATAAGCCATTGCAGCTTGTACACCGGTTACGGCAGCGAAAGAGTTTTGTGCCAACTCAAATAACCGGGTGGCATCTGCTGCAGTGCGGATTGCTTCACCTACACTTTTAGCCGACTGGCCTACCCGGCTCAAGGCACGAACAGCGGCGGCTTCACCTACTACCGATATCTTGGCTGTGAGTTCCGCGACTGTCATTACCTGCCTCCAAACAACGCACCTAGCATTTCGACCTGTTGCTTTTCTATCTCTTGCCCGATCATAGCCACCTCGGCTATCTGGTCAAGGGTCAAGTCGGTCTCTGAAGGGTGCCGGTTGAGATACTTAACGGTGTAGTAGGCAACCTGACCGGCTACACCTCTGAGTCGTTTTTTGCGTCTTTGACCCTACCCTGTAAGTCATCTGTTGGATACCAACTAATAAACTCACCAAGGATACGAAAGAACGTCTGTTTGCTTGTACGTGCCAGATTACCAAATGCTCGTAGTGGTGATTCCTCAGCGCCATCTGTAGGGTCTGGCACATAGCACCGACCAAGTAGATAGATCTGGTATAGCATCGCTTCGGGAAACTCAGCGAAAGCAACTCGCAGGGATTGCAGCTCTTTGGAATCTGGGAAGAGGTCAGCCGCCTTCGGTTCACGAAAGCGGAGTTCTGCGCCATCTCCAGCGATGCTCGACAGGTCGACCACAAGGATTCCCCTGTCGGCATCTTTAGGGATTTGTTTAAGGTTACTTAGTGACATGGCTTAGTTTACTACGCCCAAGCGGTTGTTACTCCGTTAGCACCAAGTGTCAATGTTGCGGACTCGGTTACGGCTTCTTCGTTTGCAACGCTGATACCTGTAGAGGTAACGACACCAACGAATGTCCGAGCGGCAAGCGTCCCTGGTGTAAGGACAATCTGGCAGTAGTAACCATCTTTATTGTAGAAGATAGGCCCGACCACGGAATCTACCAGAAACTCAACCTCAACGGATCCGTTAGCCTTCGTTGCTTGCGCCTTGTTCTGAGTATCGCAGAGCGCGGAAACATCAACGGTATTGACAGAAGTGCTGAACCGAACCGAACGAGCAATACAGGTGTAGGTGTCAGCCGTAAAGGCTGAAGGTGTACCGTCTTGATAGCCACCAAAGGCAACGGTAACCACGCAGTTTTCACCGATCAAAGCAGATGTACGTGTAAATGGCATAAGTTACTCCTATTGTTGTGTGACCATACGGTACACCGCCGTCACTCCAAAATCAGTCCGACCACCACTTTCCAAACCAAACGTCTGAGCTGTTGATTCCCTCCGGCTGTAGAACCGTGGAGTGGTACTCGAAACGTGGATATTGTCAAGCAATGTGTCTACGCGGGACATGATAGCAGCGGACTGATTCATGCTTACCGCACCACTTGCAGTATCCCACACGGTGATTCTGTAGGTCGGGTATGTGAAGACCCGGCTACCGCACAGCACGTCTTGGTCTTGCCCTGCGTTACCTGCACGATCAAAGACAATGTAGGGAGTAACCGGTTGCTTGCGTGATATCGGGTCTATCTGCGGGGCGATCGTGTTGTACACGCCCATCTGGAAACCGTTAGGCTTGTTATCAGGAGCAAGCAAACCCATCAAGGTAGTATCGCCTGTTAGAGTTTCGTAGATCCACTGCTCAATCACGGCTGGTTCAAATGCCATTACTTGCCACCCTTCAGGATGCTCTTACACGCCGCTTGAAAAGACGGGGCTACATACTCAACCGCTGGACGCAGGAACGGTCTTGCCGGTACGTGGTTGCCAGACTTTGCTATCCAACCAAGTTCCAGCGGTACGCCGTACTTTGCGCTTACAAATACTTCCGCAGATGTTGGGCCCGTCATTCGATGCCCGATGCTGTTAGCAAGATTGCCGGTATCGTTGTTAGGCGGTGAGCCAGGGGGGCTTGACCAGTGATCGCCGTATTGCTTGTACTTGCCGGAGCTTTTCAAAATACTAGACTTGGCTTCACCCTCGATGTCAGCCGCTGCCTTGCCGACAACCTGTGAAAGTTGGCGTAGATTCTTCTGATAAGAATCAAGCCGTACTTTCTTTAGACTGAAGCTCATCTTTATCACGGTGCCAACACCTCAACTTCTAACGGGCCAAAGCGGCGTACCGTGGATCCGATAGCAGCGCCAATGGTTATGCGTATAACAGCGGCTGTTGGATATGCAGCTGGATTCAATAAACTGATTATCCCCTGCCCATTCAGCTGCTTGGTTATGGTTGCACTGCCGCTATTAAAACTGTACGCCGACCCTGTAGCAACATTGGTATAAGTCACTGACAAAGTATCGTTTGTTGTGTCGTATGGAGTCCCATTGTCATCCACCAAGCGCATAACGTACGTGTGCCAGTCTCCAGTCCAAGCAGAAATGTTTGTAACCTCTTGCGGGTCTTCGGTGATTTCCAAGATGTTTCCGCTGACATCACCCGCCCCGGTATTATCACCAGTTGAAAGTGTAACGGTCATGACTGCACCGTTAGTACCGCTGGCTCCTCTGACTACTACGGTAACGTCATCTGCTCCTACCGCTAGGGCGGCATCAGGGAGGTCAAGCCTGTAGACACCCGGCATATTGGTTGCGTCAACCTCAGCAAAGCCGCCAGCTGTATACGCCTGTCCTATCGTACGTGCTACCAGCGGTATGTTTACGCTTGCTGTACGGGTACGGTTGTACCGGGCTGATAGACCGCTTGTAGAGGCTGTAAGGCCTGTAGCACCTAAGTAGAGCTCGATGCTTTGTGATGTACTGCCGGGTGCAATTCTGATCGTGGATGCGTTGCGCTCTACACCACCGTTGTATGCAATCTGCGATGGAACAGTGGTTATAACTCGATATGTTGCCGAACCACTGTCAGGATTAGCACCAGTCCACGTCACACCATAGAGGTCGGTAGCAGATGCATTTGTCGCGATTCCGAATGATGCGTTAGGGCTTGTCAGGAAAGAACCAAACACCTGCGTATAGTTGAGTCCGTGCAGTAATGCATACCCAGACTCGATACCACTTCCGCCAGCGTAGATACTATTTGCACCCTGCGTCACGTTTGAGTTTACGGCTCCACCTAAAACACGATTGTAGTTTTCCAGAAGCATTCCATTCGTGCCTACATTAAAACAGAAACGTAAACTATTCATAATCAAGCAGTTATTTACTGTAGTTGGAAACGAAAGACTTCCGCTGTTTAGAACGAGAAAGTTTCCTTCAGGGGTTGATGATGTACAGTTTGTGACTTTTGCTCCTAGGTTTGTCATGGAGCAAAACCAAGACATCCTATAAATTAGACAGTTTCTAATAATCGTCGTGTCTGCAACATTTGAGCCAGTCAAGTCTACGGAAGGGTTGCCACCTCCGCCCATAAATATACAGTTAGTGACTGAGAGATTAAGTGCAGCCGATGTTGGTGGGGTACAAACCAATGTTCGGTTAAAGTTGCTAGTAGATTCAAAAACGCATTTGTCAAAACTATTACTTGCGCCAGTCAATAGGCTTACAAGGTGGTATCCATTGGCTGATAATTGTCCCCCGTACCAGTGGATGTTCGAAAACTTTAGGTTTGATTTACCTGTGCCAGATAACAAAATAGCACTAATTGAAACGGCAGTTTGCGCGGCGTTAAGGTTACTGTGCCGAACCGGAGCGGCAGTCATGCCGGGGAAGAACGTAGCGGTCGGATCACCAATAATAAACGTTGACGCGCTATAGGTTCCACCGATAACTACCGATTCGATGTATGTTCCCGGAGCGATGTACAGCGTGTCCCCGGATGCAATGCCTGAAGCTCCGAGTGCTTTTTGTAGAGTAGCCCAAGCCGTAGACGGTGATGTTCCAGCAAGTGAATCGTTTCCGCCATCTGCCGCAAGTTTCACATAATAAGTAGCCATTATTCAGAAACTCCACTTGCGATTTGTTGAGCCATAATCACCGCAAATTGATTGACAATATCCGTCTGAAAGGCTTCATCCTGCTGAACCCACCAAAAGTTCACGCTTGTACCATCAGGCCCAAAAGTGCCGAGCAGGTTGCTGGAGTAGTCGTAGATGTCACCAAAGACACGCCAGTCAGTCGACGGTGCTGGTTCCTTTTCAATGCGAAAGTTCTGAAAGTTCATTATATGTCCCTCACATAGATTCGGAGTGGGCCGAATACTTGCGTGTCGTTTGCCCCGGTGGTTCGTGTAATCGTTGCTGTGTAGGTTCCAGGGACGTTGGTTACCGTCGTGTCAATGGTAAATGTTGCCCTGCCATCAGCTGCATATGTTGCCGTACAGGCGTACGTGTCTACCAGCGTAGCACCAGAGTTGTAGACCTTAGCCGTAACCGTTGCACTGGTAATGTCTATCCCTGAGCCGTTGTTGTCTACGCACTGGATGTCTACACCGTGCTGTGCGCCCTTCTGGATGTCCAGCGGATCAGATGCCCCCAAGCCGTCAGCCCTAACCTCAAACGGCCCCATGCGAACCAGAGCGGCAGATGTTACCGGGGTAACCAGTTCCGCGTTGACGTACTGCCCGAATGTACCGGCTGTCGTATGGCTTGCCCTTGCCTCATCCCATACCGCTGCGGCAGTCTGCGCTGCCGTCAAGCCACCACTACTCAGCGTGACCGTCAGCACCGCCCCGTTCGTGCCAGAGGCACCACGCACCACGATCGTGACATCAGATGCACCAGCCGAGAAAGCTGCGTTAGGGACATCCAAACGATACACGCCCGGCACAAGGCTAGAATCAATCTCAGCAAAGCCACCAGATGACCACGCGCCTGTAGGTGTCTGCGTGACCAGCGTTATAGACACCGGTGCGCTCTGATTGCGGACGTAGTAGGCCGCTAGACCAGTCGTGCTGAACGTCAGACCTGTAGCACCTAGGTAGAGTTCAATGCTTTGTGATGTGCTTGCAGGTGCTATCGTGATGGCTGAAGCGTTGCGCTCGGTTGGGAGGTAGTTGCCAACACCTGACAACGCACTGTAGGTTACGGCTCCTATGTCACGTTGACCTGTAGACCAAGCCTTTTCAAACATATCAACAGAAGGTGCGCCTGTCGGGGTTCCAGTACCTAAGTTTGGCGATGTGCTGAAGTTTCCGAAATAAGCCTGTGGATTCAATCCGACAAGATACTCTTGACCATAGTCAATACCTGCAACACCTACAACAGATGTAGATCCACCTAGTGTTGTATTTGTAGCATTAGCACTGCATCCGATATACCTGTTGAAGTTGTCAGATGACGTACTTGTACTTGTAGAGTAAACCCCAGTGGCACATAGATAAAAAACACAGTTTCTTATTGTTTGAAAATTGGTAGCAGTCCCTCCAGATTGAAATATAGCCGCACCGTGAATACGCACAAACGTAGAGTTGAAAACACTTATTTGTAAATTCACATGAGTAATAGAATCAGGTTGTGAACCTAAAAATAAACAGTCAGATATTATTGTTGCATCTGTAACACTGCTACCTGTGGCATAAATATGGAAACTAGCCTGTGGCCCAAAAATACATCTCTGTATGGTCATATTAGCCGGTAGTGATGTCGGAGCAGTGAATCGTAAACTACATCCAAGATTTTGACCGACATACGCAAACGTTTCAAAAACACAGCTGGTCAAAGTGATATTTTGACAAGTCAGAAACTGCACGCCATTAGTTGTCGTACCGTGTTGAAATTGAAAGATTATAGAATCAAAAGATAAAAAGTTTTTTGATGTTGCTGATAAAACCGGCCCTGAAAAAGTTGCTGCAAGAATACCACTAGATGGGTACGGAGTAAGTCGAACTGGCCCTGCGTTTATACCAATAAACTGTGATGCTGTAGTGTCTCCAATAATAGAAGTGGTTGCACTATAAGTTCCCGCTACTGTGATTTGTTCAACGTATGTGCCCGGTGCAATGTATACAGTGTCACCAGATCCCATACCTGTAGCACCTAACGCTTTTTGAACAGTACGCCAAGCAAGAAGAGTAGTAGACCCAAGACCAGTATTTGAGTCGTTACCGTCTTGCCTTACATAATAGGTTGCCATTACTCAGCGTCCCCTGTGGCAATTTGATTTGCCATAATCACTGCAAATTGTTGGACAATTCCATATTGAAATAATTCGTCCTGTGTAACCCACCAGAGATTGACGGATGTTCCATCAGGCCCGAACGTCCCTAACGGTTGTCCATTGTCATCCTCGATGTCACCGTAAACCTTCCAGTCTGTTGACGGTGCAGGTTCCTTTTCAATCCTGAAGTTCTGGAGGTTCATTTGCCCACCTTCAGGCTGTTCGCATTCGTACCCTTGAAAGGCATCGTCAAGAACGCCAGCACACTGCTCACCGCAGCGGAGACACCAGCCGCTACCGCCTTGCTGCCGTAGAGTGCCAGCACTGCGCCAAGCTCGCTGAGGTCGTGTGCTTCGCTTGTCCTGATGCCATCGCCGAAAACGGAAGTAAAAGCAGCTACGAAAGCCACGATCACAACGACCACTAACCGCTTGATGCTGATGCTACCCATGTCGTGCCTCCAGTGCGGCTACTCGCTCGCTCAGTCTCGCTATCGCCTTCTTGATAATGATTAGATCCGCTTCGGTCTGCTTGGCATCATGCACCAGAATCCTGATGTCAGACTTGATATCCCAGAGCATCTTATACAAACCGCTGATACTTGCAATCAAAGGTATCCCTATAACCGCCGCTAGTTGCATCCATTCTGCCATCACGCTGTACGCTCCACTAATCCACAGTGCTGAACGAGCAGCTCGGTTTGTCCAAAGTCTGTCCCGATCACATCGTAATACTTTGAATCATCGCCTATACGGTAAACCCGGTCTTGCGGCATGACATCAGCACTAACAGCAACTATCAGCGTCCACTGTGCAGATGACTGGATACCACCGCCTACAATGCTCTCTGTGTCTGATTGGTTGGTTAGCCTGGCGTTGTACTCGGCAACCTTGCGCCATGTCTCAGTAGCACCACCACGGCCGTCTTCGGTGAGTGTGAAGCGGTGTATTTCTACACGGTCTTGGCACAGGTTACGTACCATGCCAGCGCTGATGGTTGCGCGGAGTATCGGGCTCATGCGAACACCAGGGGGCGATATCGTTCAGCCATCGAAAGGCAGTGGGCTTTTAGTTGTGAGAGCTTCACATCGCTTGTGCCTTCCTTGGCATCGATGTCACTAGCACACCGGCTAGCCTTTATCATCCACGCTTGCCGGGTGGCTGTCCTTACATCGTAGCGCTCTACATTGATCGGGCCTTGGTCTACCCACATCAAGGTAGGGTCTCCCGTGCCATCTTCAAGGGTGTAGCCCCTGACGTGGTAAGGAGCATACACCGGATAATCAGGTTGTGTCGTGCCTGATGTTCCGGCCACACGGCACTCGTAGACCCGCCCATTGGGCGTTGTAGGCACTACACGGTCACCGACAGCATAGGTGGTGCTAGCCGCCCAAGTGGTGAACCGGGAGTAGGAATCCAAGATGCTCCCTATGTCGGTTGTGGACATCTGCGGATAGGACTGGGCATCCACAAAAAGTGATACCTGCGCTATCGCTTCGGCTCGTGTCATCATGGCTCCACTATCCCACATAAAGAAAAGCCCCCGGCACGTCTGCCGAGGGCTTGAGATAGAAACCGCTAGGCTTATGTAGCTGCGGATGCTCCAACGATAAGCGAGCCAGGGACACGGCTGGATGCCGTGGCATTGACGTTGCCAACATCGAAAGCGGAGAAAGCAAAACGCTCTGTAGCCTTGAATGCCAAAGCATCCTCAACAAAGTAGCGCTGATCCGAAACCTCAATCGTAACAGTACGGCGGTCACCAAATGCAGTACCAACGCTCAGGTCACCAAGCAGGATGTAAGGCGTGGTTGCTGCAAGCGTCTTCGCCATGTTCTGGACGAACACCACAGGGTATCCGTAGAGCATAGGCGTAGGGCCGTAGGCGCCTTGGATGTCCATAATCGAGTTACCGCCCAAAGCATCAAGCAGAGGTGCGATGGCGTTGTACCAAATCTCCTTGTGCATATACCACTTAGCATTAGGTGCATACGTTGGGAGCTTGGCAACCATGCCCTTAAGGTTAGCCAACGTAGGTGAATACGTGATGGTCTGACCGGTTGTGAACACCTGAAGACTAGCGATGTTAGCCTTGGTTGCGTTGAGGTTGTAGACGGCATACAGGATGCCATCGAGGCCGCTCGTGGAGTCTACTGCGTTGTTGAAAACAACACGGTCTTCTTCCTTAGCAAGCGAGTACGCCATGTCACGGGCAAGGGTTGCACCAAAGTCGATGATGCTATCTTCTGCCAGCTCTTTAGAAACCTGAGTAAGAATCGATGGCTTCTTCGCAACCAAGTTGACCTGTGCAAAGGTCAGGTCGGATGCCGTGATAGCCGTGTTTTCACCAGGGTAGTAGACCGTTGTGCTCGCGGTTGCGTTAGGGACGTTGAGGACATCGCTGCTCATCGGATAGATGCGGCAGTTCTGCCGAGCAATTCCGAACTGCTCACGGAGGTAGATAAGCTCAGAGGACAACGGATCTGGAACAGTAAAACCACCAGCACTGTTCGTGCCTTCGCTCTGTGATTTCAGGTTGTTCTTGACCCACTCAGCGGCCTTGCGGTTGCCCATGATAGAGCGTCCCCACTGACCCCAAGCGTAAGCCTTGTAGTTAGCCTCATCACGAGTACCGGAAAGTGGATTGCGTCCAACGCCGCCGGACTTCCATGGCTGCTCAGCTTGCACTTCGGTTGCCACAGGGTGGCCTTGTCCGAGTGCCTTGATTGTCTCAATGCGCTCTTCGATGCCCTTGGCTTCAGCCATCAGGGACTTGACCTGTGCAAGGTCACCGTTACCGGAAGCAAGCTCCCGCGCGGTAGCAAGCACAGAATCTTTCTGATTCTGCAATTGTGTTAGATTCATAGTTGTGTCAACAACTCCAGACGAGCCAGCAGTTCCTGGCGTTCGTCATTGTCATGGGCTTTCGCCTCTACTACGATGGACGGCTGCTCTTCCGGCTGGTCTGCATCCCGCAGAGAATCCCAGACTACGGGAGCCAAGCGCTTGGCGCTTGACCGTGACAAACCGACTGCATCCCGCAGTCGACGTTCAACACCCCGCAGGGATGCGGGCTGTACGCTCTTCATGCCGTGCATGGCATATAGCCCCTTAGCACGTCGAGCAAATTCATCAATGATGGCATCAGCCATGCTCTGATCTGATACCGCTTCAATGGCTCCACAAAGCGCATCGTAGTAGGCTTCTAATCCTTCATGGATAAGGTCACCCTCGGCATCATCGTATACCGACATTGCGTACTCTTCCGGGGACTGTTCAGGCATTGGAGCCATGACCATCTCTTCTTCTTCCATATCCATCATAGGCTCCATGCCGTAGTACTCCTTGAGGGTCTTTACGCTGTTACGATACTCGGCTGGTGTCGGTGTAATGCTTGCTTCGGCAATAGGCCAGCGGGTTATCTCAGCTGCACCGCCCATGCTCTTGCGCTCTACCAGATGACCAGCTGCACCAGAGGAAAAGCCCATCTTGCCTTGCTTGCATAACTTGGCAATCATGCTTCCGTATTCATCTGCTATATCTAACTGCGCCTCGTACCAAAGCCCGGTATCGTCCATCTTGATGAAGCCTGTACCGATGCTCTTCTTGCCTACAGCGGCATCCATGCCGTGATGATAGTACACGTTGAGCGGTACGCGCTGACCCTTCGATACCGGAAAGCCGTAGTCGGTTGAAGCGGTGAAAAAGTCACCTTCAAGGTCGGCGGTCTTAGTATCGCCAAAGCGAACCAGATAGCCCTTGACGTAGCCTAACCGGTCGCTCTTGATACCGTCTACGGTAGATGTCAGCAAGTCCATACACCCACTATCCCACAGTGCATTTTTCATAGGTACGTTGTGAGATCCGGTTGATATCCCTCTAGGTCTCTAAGCGGCAATACCCGTGTAGTAGGCCCCCAGTCGGCATTCTGCACCACGGTTGCCATGTCACTAAGCGGTAGCCCTTCGGTGTAAAGGTTGTAGCGGGCAGTGCCTAGTATCTGCTGAGCTTCAAGCGGTGTTAGCCCCTTCAGAATCTCTTCACCGGTTGCCACCTTTGGGCGTGTATCCGGTATGGAAGAATCACCGGTTATCTCAGCCCAGGAGAGCGTCTCCGGAATCATCACACACCGGCAGTTCGGGTGTGAAGGCATGATGGTATCGGTGGCCTGCAAGGTGCCAGAGAGAGCCAAGCAAGCAAGGCATACCCGCGCATCCTGCGTAGCCTGTCGGCGGTATCCGGTTACTGCGCCATTCTCGGTATAGAGTTGCCGCTGAGCTTCCCGGCTTGCGCGTATCATCTCGGTACGTGCTATCGTCTCGGCTCTTTGCCGTCCAATATCTGCCGCCTTGCGTACCCGCCGTGCTACCGTGCGCGGGCCTTCACCGAGGCTGATGCCCTGTACCAAAGCCATCTGCATGGCATCGGTAGTTACCTGTGGAATCTTATTGAATAACTCAGCCAGAGGCGAACCATCGCCTGCGAACCCGACAAAGGCTTGGAGGCTTTCGTCAGGAAGACTTGTCCATGAAGTACCAAGGGTAACACCGGCGGGCTTTTTACCCGCTGCCGCTTCCACAAGGCGCGGCGTTGCATCATTAGCAAGGATAGCGGCTTGCAGTTGCCCATCTGCTGTAATTACTGCCCCTTCAACGCTGAACTTCTTAAGGTTCTTTCCGAGTTCCTCAATGTTATCTATGATCCGCTGACGCATCCAGAGTATGGTCTCGGATGGCGGTTCACCGTTTGCTTCACGCTCGGCTATCCTACCCTCCAGCGCTTCCAGTTCATCGATGCTTGCCTTGGTTGCCGCCTTGTATGCGCGTTGCATACGGCTGATGGCTACGCCTTCACGCTCTAACAGGTCATTCCGGTACTTCTGGGAAGCGGCATATATCCTGCCCGTGCCGGTGTCTACTCGCTTGAGATTTCCTCCAGCGAATACCCGTAAAAAGGGTGGCTCTTATACACTACCCCCGGAGTGCATACGTGGTCACCATCAAGGCTCTTGCCGTCTGGCTGCATTGCGTCACGCTTGGCTGTAGACCAGCGGAACCCGGCATCACCGCCCCACAAGTCCCAGGCTACACGCCCCGGACTTGGAAAGCCCTCTTCACCAGCGTTGAAGCCTTCGGCTTGTTTGTCTACTTCATGACGGCTGAAGAAAGAGTACATTCGGAGTATCGTGTCTTCGGATAGTTTCTCACCGTTTACGATTTGATTAGCCCGCGCAAGGCCTACCCGCGTCCCGCCGTCAAAGCCTTCAGCCTTCCAGTCAAGCGCCCGTTGTGCCGCTGTCCGCATGGCTTCGGTCGGTCGGAACTTCATCTCATACGATCGCACTGCGGCACCATCAAAGCCGCCGGTGCTTTGTACTGGGATTGCCGTTGGGTGTAGATGCCCTTCATCTTCCGGCACGGCTTCCAGCCCGGCTATGCGCTTGGCTTCAGCCCGATCAATGATGCCCGCCTTGTAAAGTTTCTCCGCCCGCAACGCTTCCGCCTGTAGGTCATCTGCCAAAGCACGTACGGTTTCAAGGTCGTACATTACAAAGTCACCCTGCTGAGTTTCCGGGTATTCCGGCAGCAGGTCAGCGGTGATGGCATCCGCCAAGGTACGGAGCAAAGGCACCATGCCATCTTCCCAAGCCGCTTGCTGGGCGCGTTCGTAATTGCTGTAGGTAGAGCGCTCTAAGCCGCTTCCAAGGCCCAAGACCATCGGGTTGATGCCCAGGGCTGAACAGATACGCTCCTCCGGTACACGTCTCACAGAATCCAGAGCAAGCTCGGAAGGGGTAAGGCTAACCCTATCCATCTTGTAGGCACCGGTCATTACCACGATGCCGCCTGATCCGTCCCCGGTAAGGTCTTCGTGCAGTTGGCGCTTCACCTGCCGAGCATCGTCCATGCTCATGTCTACGGTTGTCTCTTTGGCATCAGGCCCGACAATCAAGGATGGCATAGCACCGTTAGCAAGCAAGCCGTATGCGGTTGTACTTGCCGTGTTGTCGGTGGCAATCTCCCGCAGTACAGCGGTAAGCGGCGCTCTACCTATGCGGATGTCGCTAGGGTCTCTACCGTACCGGATATGGATGATGTCAGAAACCGGGATGTCAAAGGAGCGGCCATCCGTGGTGTAGATGTAGTGGGTTAGCGGGTTGACACCGTTGCCTACAGGCCTAACCATGTCCTGCGGTAGAAACTGCAAAGCTGTCACCGTGCCGCGGGTGGAAGAGCGAATCTTTCTCAGGTAAGTGTTGCCAAACAATTTGAAATCTTGAATGACCCAGCCCCAGAAAAGGCTACCCATAATCATCGGATCCGGTTGCGCCATCAACTGAATGACTGGGTGGTCTTCTACCGGGTCTGCCTGTTGAGAATCTACCGGTCGGTAGAGTCTTGGTGTTGCCTGTGGGTAGTTCCGCACGTACCAATCGATAGCACTAGCAACAACGCCATTCAAGCCAAGGTCACCGGCTACTCTAGCCCAGTCCTTAGTACTTCCAGGGAGCGCCCGGCGTAGCAATGTCTGCAGCTGACCAGAGCCGTACCCGGTTAGGTAGATGTCCCTAGACTGGCTAAGCGGCAATGGCAATGCTTGTGTAGGATTAGCGGCGGCCTTACGCCCAAGGAAGCGGTCAAAGATACCCATGCTCCCAGTATCCCACAAAAAGAAAAAGCCCCCTTGCGGGGGCCTGTAGGCTTGAGTGGTTTAGATTGTTTTCATCTCGTAGCGGTATGCGTCTCCGCTTACGATGTAGGTCTTGACGTTGCCGTCTTCGCTTGAGCCTTCGTAATACCAAGATGTCTCAGTGTCTGCGTTCATCTTGATAAGCGACTCTGCCCATTCACCGGCACACTGCCAAGTACCAACCGGTGCTACATCAACAACCACGCCATCCTCAGTCAACACTTGGCGAATCTCTTTGTTTGCGGTCTTCAGTTTCATATCTCTATCTCCCTGCTTGATGTCAATAATATACACCGCCCGTGTATATCTTGCAAGGGTATAGAGAGATATATTTTAGACGGCTCCCCAACTTCGCTTTGATCCGCACACCTGCCACGCGTACGCCAGAGCATCCACCACGTCATCATGCCTACCAACGGGAAAGGATAGCAGCTCATCCTCAAAGTAAGCCGGTAGCCCTTGGCAATGCATAACCTGTGATTGCTCATACCGGGCTTCTAGAGGCGCAAAGCGGGTCACTTTGTCACGGTCTGGGCGGATGCCCCGTATCGGTAACTTAGTACGCCGTAGGAGCTCCTGCACAACAGCCGCCTGATACTGCACCTGCTCGATGCCGATCATGGATGGCTTCCACTTATCGGCCATTGCTTCGATGAACCGCAGGACAGAAGCAAAGTCAGCGCGGGTACGGTTGATGTCTCTAACGTAGATCGTGCCATCGTCACCACGGGATACAACCGCAACCCCGGTATAGTCTGCCTCGCTCTTGGTGCTGATGGCAAGGTCAACTCCGATGTAGGTAGGCAGCCCTTCAGGGCAATCGCCGTAGCGCAACCACTCGCGCTTGATTCTTGCTCCAGCCGCATCGACAAACTCCGCTAAATATTCCTGCCGGAAAGCGATGCTCGGCAGAGATTCCCCCGCCTTGCCTACCTCCTCAGCATCGATCCACGGGTTAGCCGTGGTAGGCATCTGCCATGACATCCAGTCGGCATCGGTAGCGGCTTGGTTGTAAAGGGTGCGGAAGTAATTGCTACCCTTGGGCGTGCTCAAGAAGAAAGCATCTCCCCGGTAATCCGTTAGCGTTGGGCGGATTGCTTCCGTCCAGGCTTGCTCTAGATGCCGTGCCATGGCTGCCTCATCGATGATGACCCGCTTGTACTTACGACCACGGGCTACGGTGCTAGGGTCATCTAAAGTCCAGTAATCGATGGCTGCCCCGGTTATAAGCTCGATGCGCGGTGCGGGGCTTTGTACCGCCCTGCGGATAACCGGAGCATAGATTCTCTTATGATCGGCGTATGCCTCTTCTAGGAGCCTGTAGGTAGGTGCAAACCAAGCACAAGGCAAGCCGTCAATCAGCACCGGGTCAGATAAAAGATTACCGCCCAGCGTGGTCTTACCGAAGCGTCTCCCGCAAGCAAGCACGTTGTACCGCTTGGCTTCCCGCAAGATAATCTGCTGGGCTTCATGGGGCCTTGGTAAGACTAGTCGAATATCAGGCAAGGCTGGTACGCTTTCTCAGCTGCAAGGATGCGGGCTTTCGCTATCTCGATGTAGTCTGCATCCATCTCGCAACCGATGAACCGGAATCCTTCAAGCACTGCACCCCGCCCGGTGCTACCTGATCCGGTGAAGGGGTCAAGCACGATGCCTCCGGTAGGTGTAACCATGCGGCACAAGTAGCGCATCAGGTCGGTAGGCTTTACGGTCGGGTGGAAGTTGCGGTTTACGGTTGGGACTAGGTCAACGTCACTGTCTGGCGGCCTGTTCATTTC
>Ga0255104_1000095_pt1 | contig 22969 bp, 18 predicted proteins | sample Law_Cont_RepC_0h_FD_188446 | JGI IMG/M metagenome (GOLD analysis project Ga0255104, IMG submission 188446) | Freshwater microbial communities from St. Lawrence River, New York, United States - Law_Cont_RepC_0h | ecosystem: Environmental > Aquatic > Freshwater > River | place: USA: New York... | reverse complement strand
TATGACCATAAGACTAGAAAAAGAAAACGAATATGTTCTAGGTATAGCCATATGCTATACACCATGCGATAAAAGTTTATCGTTGGCGATTGGGTTATTTAAATACACATTTTCATTAACAATAAAAATAAACTCCAAATGAGTAACGAGAAAATCTACGTAGGTCGTGTTGAGACCAAAGAAAACAAGTTCGGTGACTTAGAAACTAAGATCGGTTTAACTGCCGAGAACTTACAGGTGTTAACAGAAAACCTAAGTGAAAGAGGATGGGTTAATCTCACCCTTAAAACAACTAAAGAAGGCAAGCCTTACTTGCAGGTTGATAACTGGAAGCCAGCAGGCGCAGAGAACCTACCATTCTAATTAACAGGGGGACTAACCATCCCCCTTTTTAATCCTACTCTATGAAAGAAGTACACGTAAACTATGGCATGTCTAATGATGGCCTATCTCACGAATTTAATATTGTTAAAGAGGAGTATCCAAACGGGAATATAACTAGGCTAGTTAGGACCGGAAGTTCTGGATGGGCTGAAGACAAGAGAAGTACAGACTCTATGAAAATAGTGGACGATGGCAGTGGCTTAGCTGTATATCTAGAGGATGAAAAAAAATCCACATTCGCTCTCAGTTACCACGAAGCCGAAGAGTTGTTTATCCTATTGATGCAACAAGAGTTCTCTGACATAGAAATCCGTGAAGTTAAAACCACTATGAAATGGCCATTATCTCAATAGACTATGACGACACTATCGTCTACGCCGACTACCCAAACATCGGCACTATCAAATCACACGCAAGAGAAGTTATCAATAACCTATACAACGAAGGCCATACTATTATCATCTGGACCTGCCGGTCTGGTGAGCACGAGAAGATGGCGGCTGATTATCTCAGATCTATTGGCGTAAAGTTTCACCACATCAACGAGAACCATCCTGAGAATATTGTTCAGTACGACAGCGACTCACGTAAAATATTTGCTGACATCTACATAGATGACAAGCAGCTCGGGGGATTACCTGAAAGCTGGATAGATATAGACACCCAATTAAGAGAACAATTAAAAAAGATAAAATGATTATAGGACTATCAGGCTATGCAAAATCCGGGAAGGATACAGTAGCTGAAATAATCAGAGAGATCCAGCCTGAGAAATGGAAGATCAAAAAGTTCTCTGGGAAACTAAAACAGATCGCATCGATCCTATTAGGTATGCCAGAACACCTGTTCGAGAATCAGGATTTCAAATCTGAAATGCTTGGAGAAGAATGGTGGAAGAACTATGGCGACTTCTATCACCAGACAACTGTTAGGGATTTCTTGCAGTTGTTAGGCACTGACGCCATCCGTAATGGGTTGCATAGTAACGCTTGGGTTAACGCCCTTATGGCGGACTATAAGCCAGCTAAAATGGATCAGTATCATCCATCCAACTGGATCGTAACAGATGTTAGATTTCCTAACGAAGCTGAGGCAATCAAGGACCGTGGTGGTGTCATTATCAGGATAGATCGTCCGGGCGTAGAGCCAGTCAATGCTCACCCATCAGAGGTAGCTCTTGACAACTGGGACTTTGATTATAAGATCGCCAACGTATCAGATCTCCCTGCATTAAAACAAACAGTTGAAGTACTCTTAAATAAAATATCATGATAGCAACAGAACCATTTATCGGAACCTCAAACTCTTCGTACAAGCTGCCTATTAATGGCATGTCAAATGCTGAAATAAAGGCTGAGCTTAAGAATGTATACATAGCTCTCTCCCGAGCTGTCGAAGAAGGCGATCAGTTAATGATCGGTATCGTCCTCGGTCAAACACTAACTAAACTTGAACAAATTATCAATGGCAATTAAACTAACAGAAACACAGTCAGAACTACTTAATCTACTGTACGCTAACATCGTTAACGCTAATGAATATTGCGAAGCTTTGTTAAATGATGATGAATTATTTAGGGGCGTAAAGGATGAGTGCATAAGACCCGTGCATGTCAAGATCAAGTGGCTAAAGCAATCGCTAGCCCTAAAGGTACCAAGACATAAGACACAAGAAAGAGAACAGGCCTTTGAAGACTCTCTTGTATATGATGAAGTGGCGAGGCTTATGAGTTATATGACGCCAGAGAAACGTCAGCATCTGGAGGAGTATGCTAAGTCAATTCTGGCATAGTTATTGATAGTATATATAGACCAAACGCAGAACCCCAAACCGAGTAAAATAAAAAGCCCCCAGATCGGGGGTTTTTTTATTATCTATATTTAGAAGTCTTCTTAGCTATCTTGTCAGGTTGTTTTACAAACTGTTTACCAGACTTGTCTCCCTTAGATTTAGCTGCATTAGTAGCCCTCTTTTCGGCAGCACTAAGCGCGTTCCATGCTTTCTTGGGCAGATATCTTTTCTTACCCTCAGATGGCTTACCGTCAGAAGTTGTCCACTCTTGTTTAGTCCACTTAGCTAAACTGTTACTAGAAGATTTGGCTCCTTTATATTTGCCTCCCTTCTTTTTGTAAGCAGCTACAGCAAGCTGTGCTTTACGTGCGGACCACTCTCCGGGATCACCTCCCTTGCTACCAGCCTTTACGCTAGAAACAACAGACTTCCATAAACTTGGGTTTGATTTTTCTGCAGTACTCATATCTTTACAAAACTATTTTAATCAGTTAGATTAGTACGTAGTTATTAGCATCTACTTTCTTTGCATTATACAATTCAAGTAGTTCTCTAACAGACTTACCGAATGTCTTTTGGAAGTGTGGCATATCTAAAAACTTCCAGTTGCCACCCCATTCCCATCCATACTGCTTAAATATTTCGGCGATCTCAATCCAATCAGATTTGCCATCACCATCGTAGTCGCCTTTGGTATCCCAGCTAGCTGTCTCATATGTGCCATTACCATCTTTATCGATTAGTAGCACAATGTCAATAGCTAAACCATAGTTGTGATACGACTGACCACCCTTAGCTTTAGTAACTACAGCTCCGGGCTTTGTTCTACCTTGAGCGTACAGGGCATCCTGCTCTGCTATTGTTCTTAACGTAAAGGCGAATCTACATGCAGCCTTACCTGATAAGGCATTACATATCTCTTCGTAAATTTTACCTGCCTCTTCCCTTAACTTTGGGTGCAGGAGTTTAATCCTGTCTAATGTTGCTTGATCTTTCATACTTGTTTATTTGTAGAATAATTCTCCCATTGCTTCTGCTCTTGCACCTGACACAATATTACCTGACCACTTGGCTAGAGTCTTTCTTCTTTCCTTTTTATCTTTGATAGCTAATATCTCAGCAGCATCTGCCCACTCTTCCTGTATTAACCTCTTAGTTATTTTACCAGAAAGCTTTGTGAATTCATAGTACTCTTGATCCGTCATTGGTCTACTTGATCCATCGTCAAGTAGTATGGTTCTCTCTTGAGGCTTACCTATGAATACTCCGTTCTCGTTAAACACACTCAATATCTCATCCTTACTTGGCACCCCTACTGTTACAGGCAACAACTTCTCAGAAGTCTTAGGTGTAACAGGTTCGCCAAACACATCTAAGATAGGATTTAATCCGTCATTTAGGTAAGGAATATCACGGTATAATCTTTCAACACCCTTCGCCGCCTTGATAGGATTATCCCCGTACTCATTTATCATTTTAATTGTCTGCTGAGTAAAGTTAGATATGCCTACAGATTTAGCTTGATCGGATCCCCAACTGATTAATCTATCGCCAATGTTAGATGATTGGTTATACTCCTGCTTAGGGCTTATAATTTCTAACATGTCTTGAAGACCTTTCATTACAGACTTGTCCCATAAAGAGTTAACAAATCCTGCCATTGCAATCTTAGATTGTGGTGTTGGTTCCTTAGAATCTACATACTTAGCTGCATCATGCTGAGCTCCAATAGAAGCTAACACTGGCATGATTGGCCAATCTTTGTAAGATATATATCTACCATCCTTAAGCTTAATAGAATAAGGTCTCCATCCACTCTTCATTAATTCAAAGTTCTTTTGAATATCTCCCGTACCATTACCTGTTATTTCAAATAGATCATCCTCATCGTCTCCAGTTAATCCTGATAGAAGGATATAAGTACCTACCCCAATACTAGCTTTGATGGCGAAGTCAGCTCTCTCATCTGGTGTTAATTTTCTTCTTCCAGACTCTGATGATGTTGACCCGGTAATTGCTTTCCAATAACCAGCGCCTGCATAGTTTAAAGAGTTCTCAGTTAAGTTAATAATGATACGAGTAAAAGGAATAAACATCTTTGTAACCTTAGTAGACTTTTGCATTGCAAGAGCTAGCTTGTATAAAGGTCTTGTAAAACCTTCTGGTTCGTAGTTTAAAGTAACCCTAGTACCATAATCCTCTGCCTGATTTGTAAGATTCTTATCTCTACCCTGCTCCATGATTTCATAAACACGGCGCTTATATCTTCTGCTACCATCAACATACCCTTCTTTGGTGGCCTGCTCTTTAGCTGCAGCAACATTCTCGGGTGTGTTATTAAGGATCTCATCAACACGCTTTCTAATCTTCATGTCAGGGTTTGTCTTGCCTTCCTCCTTAGCTATATTATACGCCATCATTCTGGCCATAGCTTCTGTGTTAGATCTAGAGAAGGCAGCATCTGTAGCCGCTAGTGCACGCCCTACATACTTCAAAGCCTTAGGTGATAAACCACCAGCATAATCCATTGCCTTACCAACCTTACCGCCAAGTAGTTTACCTAGCTTTGTTTGGGTCCAAGAGAAGTATTCTAATAGATTATTTTCTTTATACTTGTCAGCATCTTGAGCTGCAAGTCCTGTCTTTAAAATATCAGCACCCTCAATGAATCCAACTCTTACGCCGTTTAAAAATCCTTTCATGGCATATAAGAATGGAGCTGGGCTCTTAGCTTTAATTGACTCTCTGATACCAGTAACGCTTCCTTCAGCAAATGTATTCCATAAGTTGGCGAAGAAGTTGGTAGACTGAGTAGTGATACCACTCAGGATGTGAGCGTACCAGATAGCTTCTAATATATCTGTAGGTCTAACAGGAGTTATGGTTCCTACATAGTTAGCTAAAGCGTATGTAGCTTCGTCTTTAGGTAAGCCTTCCTTAGCTTGTTGTAAATCTTTAGCTAGTTTTACTATATCCTCTCTTTGCTTTTCTGTTAAAGGAGAACCCTTTTCTTTTTCTACCTTAGTTAAAATATTTTTAGTAAAGTATTCAAGCATAGAAGGAGACCCTTTAGCGTTCTCATAGAATCTTCTGAACGCTTGTATAGCCTGACCAAGCTCAGTACCAAGCGGCGCAATCTGATTAATCAACTGTGCCTGCTTCTCTGATAGTCTAGCAGCTCTTTCAGTATCACCGGCCAACTGTGCCTTATTAATCTCTATGTCTATGTTATCCATAGCAGCACCAGACATCCATACCCTAACTCTAGGAGGTATATCTGTAGGTTGAGTTAATAGGTAATCTAAAACATCTTCAGGGTTCTTGCCTTCAGTGTATGCTCTAGCTTCTTCAGCTGTCTGCTTATTAGATATTTGGAAATACTTCTTAGCCTCTTCGTTAATCTTAACAACTGTATCTATGTTTCTTGCAGGGAAAGTTTTAGCAAGCCCCCGAGCTCTCTCGCCTTCTTCAGTTTCACCAACTATATCTTCCATTGTAGGATTCAATGCTGGATCAAACTTAACATCTTCAATTAATCTGATAGCTTCTACCTCACTAAGACCCTTCTCTTCTTGAAGTACATTAGAGATTTCTGCGTCGCTAAGTACACCTAACATGTTAGCAATACTCTTTCTAGTATCGCCATCTATATTCGGTCCACCTACAGATAACTGACCAGAGTTCTGTGTTTTGAAGAACGCTTTAGTCGCTAGATCGGTAGCGTTATCAAGCATTGACTTATTAAAGTCAATACCCTGACCCCACTTATCCAACAAGTCTTTAATAACTTTTTGAACATAGTTTACTAATGTTGTAATGATATCGTTAGATAATGTTTGATTGTATTTGTATACCTTATCTTTAAACTCTTCTTTATCTTTAGCCATTACGCCAGATATCTTGTCTCTAAAGTTTTTGTTGACTAATAGCTCAGCCATAAACTCTTTAAAGTTCTGTAGTCCATAGTAATCACCAGCTGCTTTAGTGCCCTTAATTTCTGGGTGCGTAGCTTTTAAGTAATCGTATATGTCTTGTAAAGCTTTATACTCTTTAGTGCCTTTATATTTATTTACACTATCAACAGTAACCCAGTGTAACATCTCGTGCACCGTAGCGGCGTACTGATTGATGTAGTTATCTGTAGTGATACCAATAACTGGCTTGTCAAACATAGTCCTAGGACGAGAGTATAATCCAGCAACCTCACCAAGCGTATTGTTTTTACGATCTAGCGTATACATCTTAACCTTATCGGCGTTAGGTGTTTTAGCAATAGCTTTTAATATAGGTTGGTATGGACCCTCTACCTCAGCAAGTTTAGTTGCAAGAGTCTTTACATTCTCTTTATCTAGATTTTCAATTCCAAATTCAGATAGCGGCAAGTACTTTGTATTAACAGCCCATTCTACATTAGGTAAGTTGTTGAAATCTTTAAGATCCTCTAGAGATAATCCAGACGCCTTTGTTTGTCCACGCTTCTTAGCGTTAGGTTTAAACTTCTCTAGGCTAGGGTTTATTTCTACTTGATTAATTGTGCCCGGTTTTATTTTACTATAAACCTCTGGCTTCAACGCCTCTGTTGTTTGAGCCCTCAAGTACTTCTTACCTTTGATATTCCATTCTGCTACAGTCATAGGATATCCACGACCTGCCGCAGCTTTAGAAACCCAAGCAACTTGTTTGTTAGTATCGAACGCTTGCCCCGGGAATTGTTTTTCAAACATTCTCTTTGCAGGCTCGATCAAGTTAAGCGGATCCTGATTGAAAGGATATACTTTGTTTTTATTTACACGTACAACATATCCGAAATCTCCGGGTACACCCTGCTCTCTTACGTCAGGTCTAGTGTAGTACATTGAGATACCAATACCCGGACGCTCGTCCTTGCCTGTAGCTAAGTTTTTACCAAACTTGCTTGGGTCAATAACCTTTATGCTGTTAGGGCTGTAGTGATAGAACAAGTAGTTGCCCTTATCATCTTCAGTCATTTGTTTTATTGTAGTATCAGGTAGTTCTACCTTGCCAACTTTCTGTTGGATCTTATTGCTTGCCTTACTGAACTCGCCAGTATTATCGGTAGCGGATTTGATTTGATTAGGTTCGAACGCGATGTGCATTAAGTGAGGTTTCGCGTAACCTTGACCCTTACCTAAAACAACAATCTCTTTTGAGTCTACCTGAGTATCAATTATTACACCGTCATACCCTAGGCCAGTAATTTTATTCCTCCATTTATCAATATCCGTGTTATCAATATCTGTCCAATTATTCTTGCTGGATGTTTTTAGTATTGCGTTCTTGACACTTTCATAACCGTCAACAGTGTTTATTTTATCTATTCTTCCATCTGCATCATAAGAAAAATACCCAGCCTCAATTGGATTCTTCATGTTCAAGAAGACATTATACATATTGCCTCCAAAACTATCCGCAACCTTCTTGTTGTCTGTAAAGAAGAAACCTAAAGTCCCGTTCTTTGCCCCCGTATTAGTGCCTCCGTAGTCTAAACTATATTCATCAAATACTTGTCCTGAACCATGATAAACCACTTTAGGTTCGCCATTCGCATCCACAACCTTACTTGCATTTTTAGGATCTTTCTCCCAATCACCAAACCAGTTCTTGAAATTATTTGTCCTTACTTCTGCCCATTGATCAGGTGTAAGTTTCGTAGCCTTACCGTTAGGGGCCTTAAGGTATGTTCCGTTTTCTTTTGCTGTCTTAACAATAGACTCCATCTCAGCAAGAACTACTGCAGATTTCTTCTGCTGAATTTTAGTACCCGAAATAGGAGATGGTTTGTATTCAAAAGACTTTTCACCTTTTGTCTTATCGCCCATCACATACATACTACCTGCTAGCATTTGTGCTGCAGACTTTGTGTATGGGTTACCACCACTAGATATAATATCTTGAGGTGCAAATAATTTATCGATCTCATATGCGCCATCTAACAAGAAGGCGTCACTGCCGGGGAACTTAGCGTTGAACAAAGGATGTTTCACACCGCCAGCCGGATCAATAGATGCGCCTGCCTTAGTTTCAAATCCAGCTACTGCCATTCCCCACTTCCCTTCATTCATGTATAAGTCAACAAGAGACTTTTCTCCTATTTCATAGAATAGTTTTTCTTGGTTTAAACCTAACCTGTCAAATAATTGCTTGGCAATAAACTTAGTTGGCTTCTTAGATACGTAACCTTTATCGCCTTCCACTCCCTTAATATCTGCCTTCAGTGCAACGCCACCTAATAGGTTGCCTACGAATGCACCTCTTGCCTTGAAGCTTGCAGGCTTATTGTCATCACCAACCTTGTACGCCATCTCAGAAATCATGCCGTCGATAACTTTACTATCAGACAAGTCCGCTTTCTTATACTTATTTACAAAGTCATTGTAACCTTTTTCTCCAAATGCATCCTTAAGTAATACTAGATCCTTACCGAAGAACTCGTCCTTGAATTCTTTAGACTTTAATATAGATTTAGGTAATGTAGAGATAGCATCAAGAACATATCTTAATGAATATGAGTTCGCCATCATTGAAGTTGGCGCCTGTGTAGTTACTAATGTTACACCATCTTTATCACCGAAAACGCTCTTTAAATAGGTAGACCAAGTCTTAACTTTTGATGGTTGAGTTGTAGCAAAACCAACACCAGCATCTACGTTATCTTTTAATGATAAGTAAGCCGGTCCGCCATACATAAATATTTTCTTACCAGACGGTAGCGTTAATTCACCAACCCTAGTAGGATCAGAGTTAATTGCCACAGCCTTACCATCAAACTTTTTGTAAACATCTTCTATTGATTTTACAGGAAGCTTCTCAGTTTCCTTAGACTCGTAAACATCAATAGCAGGGGTGTCAGATATTTTTGCTTGAGGGGTCTTATTCATTTCCCCTGCAACCACAATCTCTGGCGTGTCTAGATTATTCTGATACTCCCTAACATTCTCTGCACCTACTACCTCTGAAATATCTTGACCAGTCTTTAATGCATTAGATATTTCCTTAGCCTTTTCAACAAACGCCTTTGCAGATGTGTCGCTTAATATTGGATCTAATCCAAGATAAGAAGCTACCTTATTTACAAAGTCAATTATATCTTGTCTTAAGCCCTGAGGTATTGCATCTAGATCTATCTTATTGTCGGCGATTAAAGCTATAGTTTCAACCATAGATTCATCAACCTGAGTCTCCTTACCTTCGTAATTCTCTCCGGCCCATTGAGCTACCGCTTTAATAGATGGATTCTTCTTAGCCAAATCAGCTATACCCTGCGCCATCTTATCATAAAGTGGGCGGTTCGTGTTCCTAATAATATTCATTACAGGATGAGAACCCTCATGCCATGCAATATTCCAATCGCCAGAATTATTAATCTCACTTAAGTTAATAGAAATCGTACCGTTGTCATCATTAAAGACTCCTTGTGTAGACTTCTCTTGACCTGTAGCCTTAGTAAACTCTTCTGCGTTCTGGTATACATTAAACTTAATACCGACCTTAGCTAAAGCTTGTGCAGCTCTATTAACATCAGATATTACTTTCTTGTGTATTGTTTTCTTAACTGTCACCTCACCAAGATCTGCTTGATTATTGGCGTCAATAGATATTGTTTGAAGCGGTAATGTCGCACCCTTAACTAGACCCTCTGTGTAAGCCTTTGCACCATCGTAATCGTTCTTGTCAAACACCTTTACTTCATCTGGCGCTAAGTCTTCTCTAGCCATGAATACTACATCAGGCTTGTTCTTTAGAGGAGAACCTTCTGCATCCCATCCTTCTGGTGCAAACTCTTCGTTAAATGGTAATCTTGCTACAACCTTATACCCAGCCTTTTCGTATTGCTTTGTTAGGTATATATCAAAGTTGTCCATGAATAGACCCCCGAGCTGTTTCATTTTCTCGATCATAGCTGGGGCTACATTCTTTTGTTTACTATCTGCAGATTTTACTATAGAAACTATTTCGCCGTTAGGTTTTAATACACCAACAGCTGTACCGTCGGCGCTCTTAATAAACTTACCGCCTTCTTTTTCTATCTTATCGTAGTCTTCTTGATTATAAACATCAACGCTAATACCGTTAATACCTAAAGATTTCTTAGCTTTATCCATTAACTCTGCAAATCCCTTTGCTATAGTGGATACGCCGAAATCAGATGGCTTAGCTACTTGCCCTTCGCCGCTGATATTGCTATCGCTAACATTTGCTCCCGGCTGCGCGGCTTGCCCTTGTTCCCCTTCTCCTTGCCCGACTTCTTGTTGTCCTTGTACAACTCCCTGAGGTTGGCCGATATCGCCGATTGTAGGCTCGACTTGCCCTGCGCTTTTACTAATGGCATCTTTACTTGATTTAATTGTTACTTCAGATTGACCTTCTAATATTGCACCATTCTCAGCGTCAGCTTGCTGTGCTGTTTGGTTTATATTATTAACAACACTAGATGGTAAGCCTTCCGTGTCTTTAGAATTCTGTTTTATGTATTGATTGAAAACATACTTCGCTTTGTTATCATCAGAAAGAGGTTTGCCGTTAACATCAAACATTGGCATAGAATTAATAATGCCGTTCACTTGATTTACGATACCCTTTCTTCTGTCAGCTTCTTCTTTGTTTATATCGCCAGCCTTTAACTGGTTATCTATACCAGCTATTGTGGTGTTCTTATTAAAACCTGCAGAGTATAAGTTAAATTTATCTACCATATTGGCGCTCTTAAACGCCATAGGTAAACCTATAATTTTTAATGGCAAGAATCCTATAGATGTAGAAAGGATTGTTTCTTTCATACCCTCGCCAATTGGTTTGCCTTGTCTTAAGTTATCTAAAGCTTGAGCAAGTCCTTCTTCACCAGACTCAGTAACTACATCTTTACCCTGCTCTAATAATACCTTACCAAAATTTCTAAAGGCACCTGTCTTATTAGCCATTAATTTTTTCCAATCGCCATCAGAAAGTTTTTCTAATAACTTGCCAGCATTCCCTGATCCAAAAACCCTTTTAATCTGTGCAATGTTATTGCCAAAAAGCTCTGTACTTGCATCTCCTAATGCGCCAACTCCAGCATCAAAGTATGGATTCTCAGAACCCTCTTCTTTAGCTTGATTAAATCTTTGACCGTAAGATTGCATTGCTGTAACGGCGAATAGATTTGATAACTGCCCTAATTTAGTGGCAGCACCATATCCACCAGTAGCTCCAGAAAGAACCATGGCCCCAATAACTTGTGGCGCAACACTCGTTACAGTGTTTAGTATGGCCTCGCCTGTCCAGTTAACCTTAGACTTATTAGGGTTTACTACAGTATAAATGTTGCCATCCTTTCTAGCCTGCTTTAGTATCTGAAACTTTTGCTTGTATTTTTCTTCATCAGAAATAGAAGAGTTGTCTATTTCATCAATCTTCTTTTTTACATCATCAGACACAGTTGTAAGAAACGGTCTGTTAATTAAAGATTGATTCTGAGTAGTGTAGTTTAATGTATTCTCTGTATTAGATTTAGCTAATATCTCTAAGTCGTTGTTTATTCTTTCTTGATCGTTTAAAAACAATCCGGCATACACTGCGTTAACTCCATCTTGGAAAGTACCAGATATAGAGTTTGCTAAGTTTAATGCAGCCTTTGTTCCCTGACCTAAAGTTGGTTTATTAATATCCTGTAATGTTCTATCTATTTCTAATGAAATAGCCTCTGGATATTTAGTGTACTGATCTTGTTCTAATTTATCTACATAGTCAAGCCACTTAGAAATGTTTTCTGAATCTGACTTTACTTTCTTTGCTTCTTCTGCAGTTAACTCTCCTCTATTAGCTTTAACTATAGACTCTTGTAACGCATTGTATCTCTCTGTTAATCCTGTCTTTAATATACCAATACCAGTATTCTCTAATTCAAAATTAGTAATCTGCTTACCTACCCCAGCCATTTCTCCCGTAGCTGCAGCGGTCGCTCTTTCTTGGAATGCCTTATATTTTTCTGGCTGGAATACTTTTATGTAATCTAAAGCTACACCTTGAGCTGGGTTCAAACCCTGAGCTTGCCAGTTTTCTATAGCCTTCCTGTCCTTTAATAAGAATGTAGAAATACCTTTAGCATCTTCGCCAAGGTTCTGCATTAATAAATCTCTTGATTCTGGATCTGCTGCAGTAACATTAAACACTTGTTGCTTTAAGTTACCAAGATTTTGTAATGCAGTAGAGTAGTCTGGCGACTGGTTAATTGCATTGTAAGATTTATTAACCTCAAATATCGCTTTGTTCTTTGCGTTAGGATCTCCAGCTTCTAAATAAGATTTCTCTTTTAATGCAGCTAGATTAACCCTAAGTATATCAGACGCCTTCTGGCGCTCGTCTTTTACAATAGGCTCGCCGGTAGGTGGGATAACATCAAACTTAGGTAATGAAGCGTCCTTAGCCTTTATCTTATACATGTCGGCTACGTAATTAAGTTCGCCGATTATTTTATTGTATTCGTTTGCGGTACCAGATAATCTAATCTTACCAGAATCTCCTTCAGCTTTAAACTTATCAATATTAGATTTATATTGATCAGCAAGTGTTTTTAATTCCTTGTACTTATTACTTAGATCTTCTGTTGATAACGGGGAGTAATCAACCTCTGTTGCCAAACTTGGCTGAGATACAGATAAAGAAGAATTTGATACAGATGTCGGAGTCTGTGCAGGTTGTCCCAATTGTGACTGAGACTTGGAGGTACTTTTTACAGTAACTTCTGGCAGAGTCTGCCCATCCAACTCTTTTTTTTTTACAGGAAAGAATTCTGGGAACTTGTCTTCAAACTCAACTTCAGATTTATACTTGCCACTATCTAATGTAGCAGAGTAATCGAACGCAGCTGATAAAGAATCCTTATTTAACTCAGGAAATTTATTTAATAATTCATCGTCACTTAATTCTGGGTTAGACTTAAGTGTTTCATGAAAATTCAATAGCGTTTGTTTTATATCCATTATCTTTCTTTTTATTATCTTTCAACACCTCTAACTTTCCCTTTTGATGGGTCGATGTAAGTGCCGTCAATAAAGTCATTCCATTGTTTAACTGTATAAACTTTAAGCGGTTTGCCGGGCTTTTCTCTTACGATAAATTGGTCTTCGCCACCCTTTATATTCTTAAGGAACACAACCTCAGATGGGCCATATGTCTTACCGGTACCAATACTCTTAAACAAAGGTAGTTCTTTAAATTGATCTGTAACAGTATATCTAATATTACCTTGACCAGAAGTTTCCTTTTTCCCCAAGAAGTTATCATTTAATGATACAATCTCCTTAATCCTCTGTGTTGGACTAACAAAGTTAGGGTCCGCTGTGGTAGGTTGATTAAAGATATTTATACTTGGCGGCTTAACTATATCTTTAGTTACGTCCTGTTGTTTAGATCCAGCTGTGTTTTCAACATAGTTAGTTAACCAAGCTCTCTTAATTAACTCTCTATTACCCGGATCAGAAATATCTACACTACCAATCTTTAATTTGTTTTGGGTAGACTTATCTTTATTATAAGAATCAACAATCCTATCTACTTGGTTCTCTAGGTAACCTTCCATTGGAGATCCCGGTTGAACAAAATAATTGTAAGCTGATTCGTCAAGGTAGCCATCCTTCTTTTTAAATTCTATATTACCAGTAGCTGTATTAACTTGCTGGAATGCTGGTGAATACTCAAGACTTTTCTTTTCAACATTTATAACCTTACCTCTTTGTGTAGTTACATCTACAGTTGTGGTTTTTTTAGGAGCATCGTTAATAGATTTTAAAAGAGCTCCCCCGACCTGCTGCATATCAGTAAAGCTTTTAGGGCTAGCTGCATATGTTTCTGTTATCCAATCTTTAGATGGATCTAAATCTTTTGCAGATTTAAGTTGTCCATTCTGATCGTAAAGTGCATTTTGAATTGTCTTTTTGAATAGCGTATCTACATCTATGCCAGCCTTATTGTTCATCTTTTGAATCTGAGATTCTAGACCAGTTCTAATAGCTGTAGTCTTGGCGCTCCACTGAGCAATATCGCCAACATTATTTTGTATGAATGATTGCAAATCCATTGTTGTAGGATTTGACTTTAAATATTCAGCAACCCTCTGTTGTAATCCGCTTATAGATGCATCTACAACCTGCTTATCAAAATCTTTATATAGGGCATTAGGATTTATTGTAGAAAGAACATTGAACTTTCTAACATCATCCTCCCTCTTCATTTGCTCCTGAATTCGTTTCTCTTGGCGAAGATCTTCCGCCATCTTGTAGAGCAACTGATTAGGGGTCTGATCGAATTGTATTGCTTGTATTCCGTCTGGCATTATAAAATTTTTAAAATCCTTTTGAGGTCCCCTTACCCGATAAGAGATTGATCAAGGCAGCATTCATATTCTTATCAGCGTTCTTAGTGCCCATATCTTGAGCGTTTGCCCCAAACATTGTACCAGCTAGATTTGTAGCTGCATTAACTATGCTCTGTTGGCCTGCTGTTTGTAAAGCATTCTTCTGACCAAGATCCATTTGATACTTTTGTGCCATGAATTGGTTAGCTAAATTCTCCTGACCTACATTAGTCTGTAGTGCGTTAAACAAGTTAGCTGTTCTTTGAGCTTGACCTGCGGCGTCTTGTCTACCTTGCTCCATTAAGGATTGGTTAGTCTGACCAGTAACGCCAGTTATAATAGCTAAAGCCTGAGACGGATCGATTGCGTTTCTTTCTACGCCAGCCAAAGCATTTGCTTGACCGCCTAATATAGCTTGACGACTCGCTTCTGCAAATGGGTTACGCGCATTCAATTGAGTTTGCGCTGTTCCTAGCATTTGCTTAGCAGCCTGACTTTCTTTTAAATTCCAATTTGGATTTATTGCTTTTGCTTGCTTCATCATCTGAGCTCCCTTAATACCTCCAAAAACGCTACCAGCGGTTTGAGCTACTAATCCAGCAATCATAAGTGGTGCCATAATCTTCTATTTATTGTATGCAAAAATGACCCAGAATTTGGGTATATCTATTAAAAACAGGGGGTGGTTTATACGGTCTGTCCGGTAGATCCGTCAAAGTCTATGTCAATAAACTTTGTAGATTTAAGTACTTGAGGTTGGGTGTATATAACCATAGCCTTACACAACTCACCTCTAATAACATCTCCGGTATATAGCTTATCGCTATAGTTACCAGTAGCGTTAGGCGACAATCTATCTCTGAATAGTTCAGAATAATTAACGCCTTCTTTAACAGAGAACTCTAAAGCCAACACGTCTGTGCTCTGTATGTAAGGAACCTCGGTTCTTACGTGCATACGATCTGGGACATCCCCTTCTATTGCTACGGTCTTGTATGTCTTAATACTATTACCAGCTTCACTATGAGCTACAGCTATACAAGTATCACACAATTGACCATAGAAACTATTGTAAGGACCGGCGTGCACATATGGTTTACCACCCTTAAAGGTTACTAACCTATTCCCAACCATAGTCATCCACTCGGGTCTAAAGCTGTATTGCGTAATCCACTTATCTATCATTGGCTGGAAAGCTATAGTACCACCTTGACCATCGTTTATATTATAAAAAGATCTAAGTAGTTCCGTAACAACCACGTTGCCGGTTCCAGAAGTAGCGGACTCTAGTCTTAGGTTTGTAGAACCGTTAGAAACAAAGTACCCTGTACCTCCGTTATTTATAATCTTTATATTAGAATAGAACACACTAACACCAGCTGGTGCTACTACCATGTATACCTTATCTAATACTGTCGATATTGTTAAGTTAGTTATATATAGCATATTAGCAGCTTGTTGTAGCTATCACGTAGCCATCGTTATCTAATTGTACAGAATACACAGCGCCAGTTCCATTAAGGCTTATTGACAACCACTTATTGTTTTGGCCTGTTATAGGGTACTGTAATCCTGTGTCGTTGTAAAGTCTTGTTACCCCACTTGGATGACCCTCTGCAGCGTATACGTATCTAGCTGTGTTGTAGTTTGAACAAGCAGTAGCAGATGTAGTATAGTAGTTGGCAGGTGCGCCATAACCATAGTATGATGCAGGAGGCTGAACTGTAACTGATCCACTAACAGCTACGTTAGTAGAAGCGCCGCCACCAGCAACGCCTACATTTTCAGGACCAAATGACCCAACTAATCTACCAGATTTTAATCTTACCCAAATTGTATTGTTGGCGAGTGTGCCGGTTCCTGTGTAAGGAAGCGTAACTACTGAAGAACTAAATCCTTGTAGGGCGTTTGTAACAGACACCTCAAAGTTTTGTGTAGCTGCGATTGCGATTGTGCCGCCGCCAGCTGTAAGATTAAGCGCCTGTATAGTGAACTGCTGAGCTATTGATGGCCCAAATCCTTCAACATAATCAAGCCCAGTGAGCGAGCTCGGGGTTGCAATAATTCTCGGAGTAACATTAGCAGTAACACTACCACTACAAACAACAGTATCAGATAGCTCTGCATTCTGCGTTTGACAATTAATAGTCTGAGAATTATAGTTACCTACAACTCTGCCAGCCTTTAATCTAACGTATACCGTACTAGATATAGCGCTACCCACCTCTGCTATAGAAACAGACTGAGAGAAAGCTGTATTGTTTAAAGACACCTCATAGTCCGTGGTGCCAGTAACAGTTGCAATCATACCTGTTCTTAAGTTTGTACCAGTAAGAACAAATGTCTGAGACGCAGATGGTCCAAAACCAAGTTCGTATGTAAAACCTGTAAGGGTTTCTGGAACCGCCACTAATGTAGCAAGCGCTAGAGTGTACGCATATGTATTAGACCCTAGCTCCATGTCTGTTAAAACCTCGTTCTGAGGGATAACAGTCATCCTTGGCATGTTCATCAAGTACTCCGTATGGAAAGGATCAACACCACCAAGAACCCTTATAGGGGAATTGTTATTCGCAAAGTTATAAGTCTCTGGCGATTTATAATAGTTTAATATATCTGAACCTATCTTCTTAAAGTACTTAGACATCTTTATTAGAGATATCTCAGATAGCCCCTGATTGTTGTATCTTACCCAGCTACCTTTAGTTGTATCAAAAAATAAAACCTCACCGCTCCATTCGTAAACACTCTCAGGGTTTATTGTTCCGTAGCTTCCTCTTAATATGTTAACCTGTCCTATTACCCCCGAGCTCTTTGCAATGAATGAAGATCCACTTGCATCGAATATCTGAGTCTCTCCTATGTACAAAGAAGCGGTCTCTTGTTGACCAATAGCTAACATGACAGTTCCCTCGAACTGAACCTTAGATGTGCTAATCAATTTTTCAATAGCGCCAAGATCTAATGGAAGTATTGATACAGATAATGCATCAAAAGAAACAAGCCCATTGTTAGCTGTGTTAAATACATTGCTATAACAAACTGCTGTGTTAAGTCTTTCAACCTTGTCATTTATCTCAATAGCTGCACGACCTGTATTGTCCGCCCATACTGTATAAATACCATCGTTATAGTTCATTGTCTCAACGATGTATGTTGTAGTGTCTGGTCGAGTTCTTGTCTTTAAAGTAACATCACCGCCAGTTGTAGAGAACAAGTCTCCATAAGTTCTTGTTGATGTACCCGGATTAAGTATTGGAGTTTTGTTTGCAATCTCGTAAAAGATTTCATTCTCAGAAGTCTTCTTTGGAGAATAAACCTCAACAATAACCTCATCGTTAGATGTTAATGGATTGCTGATTAATACATACTCAACAATAATAAAATCAGAATATGTATCTAAAACTCTAGATGTATATTTAACAAGACCGTTATATATGTTAACAAGATCGCCCTGTTGGTAAGAATACCCCTGACCAAATAAAGATAGATCAGAAGCTTTTATTGCAAGACCAAACACCTTTACGTTTGTTGTGTCTAATCCTAGAACATACTCACCAGCGTCATTCTTTGAAGCTACACGTAGCTCTGATGATTTAAACTGCTGGAAGAATCCTGTTCTCTTATTCTTTGTTCTAACTACAGAGAAGTATTTAGCCCAATCAGGTATTTCGTTTATTGCGTTTGCGTTACTTAATGTCCAGTTGATACCAATAGCGAACTGGCTATTAATCTCTGTTCTGTCTGGTACACTTATAGAAGGACCGGGAACAACACCGCAGAATCTACCAAAGTCGTCGTAGAATACAACGCCATACTTATAGCTAGAACCGCTTTTAAATACAGGCATACCATTGCTACCAGCTGTATTAGATAGCGACAGTGTAATAGATGTTGTATTCGGCGCGTCATACCCAAGTAGGATATCGCCCATGAACAATCTATTCTTTGTTATATCTAATGTACCAGCTAATCTTGGTACACTATCAAACGGCTTAGATGCCGTAGCATCGTCAACGTTAACTCCTAAAGTATTATTATAGTAGTCGAATTCAAGTGCTGTAGTGCCAGCGTTATGTGCAGCGATTGCAGCAGCATCCTTATCCGCATACCAAGTACGAACTATAGATAATTTACCACTGATACCAAACCTAACAGCCATCTCTATCTTTTCGATATCTGATGGTATTTTCTGTTCTAATGGTATAATGAATTTAAAGTAGCCAAGAGCACCTGCTGTTGGAAGTATAGTTGAATAAGTACAGAATGTACTGTACTCCTTATCTTTATAAACAAATCTATAAGTAGATTGGTATGTGTCGAAATTTAAATCATCGGCGCCATTGACTGTAGTATAGAATCCAACGTTTGCTGGGTATACTGGCTGAGGGCGTATGATTGTTATAGCTGACTGAGCAAGAGGTATAGTGTATGTACCTTCATTACTAACGTATGTAGGGTGGTTTGTTTTAATACCTCTCTCTACGTTTATTCTTCTTGGCTCATTGAAATCATCGGTCCAAAAGATAATGTTATCTATATGAGCTATGCTATGCATAAACTTAGATCTCTGGAAGTTTAACCCACCAGTTACGTCGGCGTTCTTAAGTACAGTATAAATTAAATCTGTATCAAAATCATAACAATAAACGCCATGTGATCCACTAGAGTTCCAGTTAAACCAAATGATTCTTCTGTTAGAAGTATCTTCGTACGCGCCAATTGTTTCGTTGGTGCCAGCAGGTAGATTAAATGTACTCCTAACGCCAAACTCATTAAGTGTCTGCGTCTTTTCTATAGTACCTTCTACGTTAGAAATTTTACCCACCTGACCATTCTCAGTTGTAGCAAAACGAATATTAAGACCGCCAAGATATTCCTTAGGATCTAATAGGTACTCTGCATCATCGGTGTTTAATCCACCGATAGGTATTTTCTTTGTATTTGGCATTAAGCATTTTTTATCGTAGGACCGTAACCGTATGCAAGAGATCTTCTTACATCGTTTATATCCATCGGGTTCATTCTACCTTTTAGTATTCTAAGCTGATTGTAAAATTCCTGCTTAGAAGATTCACGATCACCTAAGTTATATTGGCGACCATTATCTTTCATCTTCCATATGATATAAGCTTCTATGGTTGCAGAAGCATATGGGTGTATTGCATTAGATGCATCAATTGTTAAACCATCTGTTAGATAGTCCATAGTAATCTCAGTACCCTTATAGCTAGTGTCTAGTTGTATCTCATTTCTTTCTCTAACGATCTCGAATGAATGTCGAAAAGTAGGCTGAGCATTGTATATTCTACCCGTAAGTTCGCCTTTGTCATTAGCATAATTTGTATACCAGAGTCCGTCGAAGTTCGCTGGTAGATAATAGTTCTGCGATTCCACATCTGCGTAAGGTATTTTATTGCCTTGAGAATCAAACTTATTTAGGCGGTTAAAAGATTCTTTTGGACCCCATGGATCTATGTACTCACCAAGTTCTGTACCTACTCTTATGTAGTCAACAAAGTCGATAGGCAACGTGCACGCCTTATAGCTATTAACCGGAAGCCTTACGCTCTTTACATTCTGAAGTACATCAAAATTTAATTCACGTAAGCACTGTACGCCGTAGTGTAAGAATTGCAAATAGAAGTGCATAGGATATCCTCTAGACATCAACGCACCTCTCACTATATTATTTAAAGTATATACTTTCATTAGTCGTTAGTTTGTTTATCTGCTGGAGGAGCCTGAACAAGAATATTAAATACAGTCTGAACTATCTGAGCTTCCATATCAGAAGATATAGGTAGGATCGTGTAGTCATCAACAGTATTTAAATCAACGCCAACAAGGCGAATAAAAACATTATTAACACTCATGCCCGGTAAGTTCTTAGTAAACACAACAGTGCTACCAAATACTTCGTACCCAATAAGCCCACTAAGTTCGCCAAGTAATACCTGTGGTTTTACTATTCCGTATAACCCAGATGGGATAGGGATGAATGGTTCGTCAATAGCATCAGTCTTAGATATATGGAATACTCCAATATTCTTAGGAAGATTAATTGGTATTGACGGTAGAGTGCATCTACTTTTTGATGTCTGGTATGTTGTAACTGGAACAGATTCGTATGTGTAAATCATGCAGTTCGGGGGAATTGTATCACCCTCAGCCATGTTAACAGTAAACGTCTCAGTCTTCAACAACTGGTTAGCAACTTGCGCCACCAATAACTTAACATCATTGATATGAACACGAGCACTAATAACAGGATTACCTTTCAATAACCTCTGTATCTGTTCCGATATTTTATATTTAGTAGTTGCCATTATTGTCCTTCACTTATTTTTTGTTGAGCGAATTGTACCACATCACCAGACTGAAGATTCAATCCATAGTACGATAAAGCCTCTACAATTACATTATTAATATCAGCCTCATTCCATTCAAGCTGTGTAGATCCACCAGAGTTGTATGTGATAGTACGCCCTGATTGAGTGTACGCAAATAAAGGAACAGCTGGTCTCTTAAAGTAATAAACCTTACCAGCAGATGGCTGGTCGGGGAATAGCTGGATCTTCTTAGCGGCGTTCATAATTGCAATAGGATCATCTGTCGTTACCGGAATAACTTGAGAGTTTAATCTCTCTATCAACTCCTCTTCAGATAAAACCTGAACTGCACTAATTACGTTTCTTTGTAACTGATTGTTATACAAGCTAGTGTATAAAGCAATAAGGTGCATATATTGAGACGGCATAGATATTACACCGCCGGGTGTATCGTTATTTGTGAATGTGTATGTAGCTTTGAACGGCGCTAGAGCGTCATCCATTCTTTGTGAGTCTCCGTACCCAACCTTTTCTTTTGCACCGGGGATGGTGTATATCATAGGGTTAGAGTGGTACTTATTGAATAACGCCATCTGAGCTCTATCCAATACCTGATCTATCTCTGAGTGAGTTACAAAACCCTGCTGAGCTTTGTTTAGATAAAACAGTATGACGTTATGTATATCTTGTATGTTCATTAGAACCTGTTATTAGGTATGTTTACAGTTTTTCCTATCTGGGAACCTTCTCTCCAATTCTTGTCGTTTATATAACCCTTAGGACTTTTATTCGCAGCGTGTCTTGCAAAGTAGCTTTTAACCTGACCTTCACTTTTACCGCCCTTCAATCCCCACTTGCCACGGTGCTTAGGCTCGCCACCCTTAATTGTGATCTCACGACCAGTCTTAGGGTTCTTGCCAGTAGCCTGCCATGCATGCTTACCATCTCTTGCTGCTGAAACTTTAAATAAAGACACGAGCTATTTTGAATATTTGTTTACGAAATATTATTGCACCGGCAGCTAGAATGATAGCCCAAAACTTTAACTTAAGCTTTGTGTTTTCCTTCTTAGCACTCCTTAGTTCCTCTTGCGTTTGACTGTATAACTTAACATACGCAGCGATGGCGCTGTCTCTTTTCTGTATGTCGCCCTTAAGAATGTTCTCAAGCGCTCTATCTCTTATGTTATTAGTTTTAGTAGTAGTTCTAATAACTTCTTTTTCTTTGCAGTTGTGTTGGTAGGTTAATACCCCCGAGCTGATTTTAATTACGGTCCCGTCTGGTAGATTCTTTTCAAAATCTGGGCACGGAACATTCAATGTTTTTTCTACTATAGAATCCTTATATATAACAGAATCCTTAGTATTCTCTACTGTAATGGTATCGTTAATGCAGGCGCCACTTCTAATGACAGCATCCTTTACCTTCTCAAATTTTTCTGGATCTTTAAGTACCTGCTTTACGGGGTTACATGCTATAAGTAATATCAAAAATATTAGTAACCTCATTTCCCTAAAGATCTATATGTAGTGATAAAATACTGTACGACTATGCCTACTGAAACAATCGCCGATACGGTATAAATAATTTTCTTTTTAAAATCACGGAGGTCCTCAATCTCCCTTTCTAGGTGGTTTATCTTGCTAACAAGACCTGCGCCCTTACCCATGAGGGGATTCCCAACCAGAGCTTCAACGACTTGATTTAACTTACTGTCAATATTGTCTATCTTAGACTCTAACTCTGTCAATCTGTTATCCATCTTTTCTAACTCTGATTGGAAATCTTTCTCCATTTTTAATCCTTAAAGCAAGCTAGGATCTGAGCTTTCGCAAGCACAGTCATTTGCTCATTTGATTTAATAAATTCCTTTAAGGTACCTTCATCAGATTTATCTAGGTCTAAAGATTCACCATTGTAAATCTTCTGAGCCCAAGTAAATAACTTTAAAGCGTCACCTTTGTTTGCACTAGCCAATTGTCCAGCTAAAAGCTTTCCTACAGGTAGTGACTCATTTTTCTCGTCTTTTACTTCTAAGCCATCAAGGCCAGTAAGTGGTTTGTTGAAATCTAACATAAATGTTGGTTTAATTAATAAGCAAAAATAAGGA
>Ga0255104_1000066_pt1 | contig 26425 bp, 15 predicted proteins | sample Law_Cont_RepC_0h_FD_188446 | JGI IMG/M metagenome (GOLD analysis project Ga0255104, IMG submission 188446) | Freshwater microbial communities from St. Lawrence River, New York, United States - Law_Cont_RepC_0h | ecosystem: Environmental > Aquatic > Freshwater > River | place: USA: New York... | reverse complement strand
CCACAACGGCGTCCTGATCCAGGACGACGTCGCCCTGCCGCGCACCACCACCAGCAGCGGGATCAAGACGATCACCGACACCCCGGGACCCTTCCAGCTCCAGGAGCACGGTAACCCGGTCTATTACCGCAACATCTGGATCGTCGCGAAGTGAACCGCCGATTCCTGAGCTTCACCGCAGGTCTGCTGGTCGCGGCGCTGACGGCGGCGCCCGCTCCGCGTCGGCCCAACATCGTCGTGATCCTGGCCGACGATCTGGGCTACGGCGACGTCGGCTGCTACAACCCGCGATCGAAGATCCCCACCCCGAACCTCGACCGACTGGCCCGGGAAGGTCTCCGCTTCACGGACGCGCACTCCGCCGCGACGGTCTGCACGCCCTCGCGTTATAGCCTCCTGACGGGACGGATGTGCTTCCGCACCGGCTACCGCGGTGGCGTCTTCACGGGAGTCGGCGGACCGAGCCTGATCGAGGCGGGTCGGCTGACCTTGCCCGAGATGCTGCGACGCCAGGGCTACGCCACCGCCGCCGTGGGCAAGTGGCACGTCGGCCTCACCTTCCAGACCGCCGCCGGCACGCCGATTCACGAGACGAAGCCTCCGGCCGACCTCCCGGGCACGGAGCGGGAACTGGCGCGCATCCGTCTGGTCGACTTCTCAAAGCCGATCACCGACGGGCCCGTCCACCGAGGATTCGACCATTTCTTCGGCACGGCGTGCTGCCCGACGACGGACTGGCTCTACGCCTACATCGAGGACGATCGGGTGCCGATCCCGCCGACGACCCCGCTCGACGCCGCGAAGTTGCCACGGCACCCTTACGCGAACGATTGCCGCCGCGGGCTGGTCGCCCCGGGCTTCGAACACGAGCAGGTCGACCTGGTCTTCCTGGAGCGGAGCCGGGCGTGGTTGAAGGCGCAGGTGAAGCGGGCGCCCGACCAACCGTTCTTCCTCTACCATGCGACGCAGGCCCCGCACCTGCCCTCCTTCGCCGCCCCTCGTTTCCAAGGCGCGACCCAGGCCGGCCCCCACGGCGACTTCATCGCCGAACTGGACCATGTCGTCGGCGAGCTGCTGGCGACCCTCGAGCAGCTGGGCGTCGCCGACAACACGTTGATCCTCTTCAGCAGCGACAACGGCCCCGAGACCACGGCGGTCGCGCACATGCGGACGGACCATGATCATGACCCGGCGTCGCCTTGGCGCGGCATGAAGCGCGATGCTTGGGAAGGCGGCCATCGCGTGCCCTTCATCGCGCGCTGGCCCGCCCAAGTGCGCCCCGGGGTCGCGACGGCGACCGTCTCGCAATGCGACCTGCTCGCGACCTGCGCCGACTTGCTGGGCGTCACCCTGCCTAAGGACGCGGGGGAAGATAGCTTCAGTTTCCTTCCCGTGCTGACCGGCGCCGAGGCTGGCCGACCGCGTCGGACGTTCACGTTACAGCAGGATTTCCGCTCCGGGGTCTCGATTCGCCAAGGCGACTGGAAATACCTCGATCACCAGGGCTCCGGTGGCAACGGCTACGGGCAAGGTCAGCTCGCCCGCTACGCCCACCCCGACAGCGCCCCGACGGCCCCGGGGCAGCTGTACGACCTGCGGAACGACCCCGGCGAACGTCGCAACCTCTGCCTGGAACGCCCCGAAATCGTCAAGGAACTCAAAGGCTTGCTGGAGCAGAGTAAGGCCCGCGGACGGAGCGCACCCTAAGCCAGGCGGACAAGCGGCTTGGAATGGGCGGCGGAACGCCTTTAATGCCCCTACCCCATGGCCCGCACCGCCATCCTCCTCTGTTGCCTTTGGCTCGCCGCCACGCGCGCGGGCGCGGCCGTGGATTTCGACGCCGAAATCCGCCCCCTGCTGCAGGAGCGCTGCGTGGAATGTCACGGACCGAAGAAGGCGAAGGCGGACCTGCGCCTCGACGCCCGCTCGCACGCCTTCAAAGGCGGCGAATCCGGCCCGGCCTTCGTCGCGGGCGATCCCGCCAAGTCCGCGCTCGTCGAGCGGATCACCACCGCCGACGAAGAAAAGAAGATGCCCCCGAAGGGCGACCCGCTCACGCCAGCGCAGGTCGCGAAGCTCCGGCAATGGATCGCCGAGGGCGCGACCTGGCCTGAGAACGCCGCCGACCGCGCCGCGCTCCGGGACCCGCGGCTCGACCACTGGGCTTATCAGCCCGTGCGCCGACCGGCCGCCGGCGCCAGCATCGACGCTTTCATCGAGGCGGGACTCCGGGCGAAAGGTCTGCAGCGATCGGCCGCCGCCGAGGCGCGAACCCTCCTCCGACGCGCCACCTTTGACATCACCGGACTGCCGCCCACGCCCGCAGAGGTGGCGGCGTTCGTTGGCGACCCGTCGGACCGCGCCTACGCGGCGACGGTCGACCGGCTGCTCGCCTTGCCCCGCTTCGGTGAGAAATGGGCGCGCCATTGGCTGGACGTGGCGCGCTTCGCCGAGTCCGACGGCTTCGAGACCAACCTCGCCCGCCCCAACGCCTGGCCGTACCGCGACTACGTCATCCAAGCCTTCAACGCCGACCTGCCCTACGACCGTTTCATCCGCGAACAGCTCGCCGGCGACCAGCTCGGCGCGGACGCCGCGACCGGCTTCCTCGTCGGAGGTCCGTGGGATCGCGTGAAATCGCCCGACCCGGTACTGACGGCCAACCAGCGGGCCGACGAGCTCCACGACATGATCGGGACCACGGCCTCCGCCTTCCTCGGTACGACGCTCGCGTGCGCCCGCTGTCACGACCACAAGTTCGACCCGATTCCGGCCACCGACTACTACGGCTTCATGGCCCTGCTGCAGGGTGTAAGGCATGGCGAACGCGAACTGCGGACCGCAGACGGGCCCGCCGAGCAGGGACTGGCCGAACTGCGCGCAAAGCTGGCCGTACTCGAGGACAGGCTGCGCGGCTTCCGGCCGAAGGCCTACCTCGGGACCGTTCGCCTCGCCGACGACGCCGACATCCGCTTCACGCAACAGGTCGAGTTGCCGGACAACGGCAACCCGATCGTCTACGACAAGGGCGCGGCGAAGGGACTCGCCCAGGACCCGGGGGATGCGCTCCGACTGCCGAACCTTGGCGAGAGCTACCGCTGGTGGCGCGCCGATGTCCCGGGGCGCGACTTCTTCCTGTGGAAGCCGGCGGTGAGCGGCGAGGTGCGAATCTGGATCTCCTGGGGCACCTGGACCACGCACGCGCCGGATGCGCGCTACGTGCTCGACCTCGACGGCGACCTTTCGACGCAGGGGGACCAGACCGAAATCGCGGTCGTCGACCAGCGCCGCTTCGCCGATGGCTCCCCCGCCGTGAAGGAGCAGCGGCGGTGGAGCGGCTTGCGCTCCGCGGGGGTCCACCGGCTGAACGCGCGGAGCGTCGTCATCCTGCGCGCCGGGACGCAGGGCGGACCGACCGCGGCAGACGTCGCCGCATTCGAGGAGGTCCGGGGAAGCGTCGAGTCGCCGCGGCCCCACCTGCGCGCCGCCGTCACCCACCTGGCCAACGAGGAGGACTTCGCCCCGCTCGCAGCCCGGTTCGTCCGCTTCACCGTAACCGCTTCCAGCCCGGAGGCCTGCTTGGACGAGCTGGAGGTCTTCGACCAAGCCGGCCGCAACCTCGCGCCAGGCGCGAAGGTCGCGGTCTCCGGCCTATACGCCGGCGGCAAGAGCATCCATCAGACGCGCTTCCTCAACGACGGGAAATACGGCAATGCCAGTAGCTGGATTTCCGCCGAGAAAGGCGCCGGCTGGGCGCAGCTGGAGTTCGCCGAGACGACGACGATCCACCGCGTGGTCTGGAGCCGCAACCGCGACCTCGCCGACCAACGCTTCAAGGATCGGCTGGCCACCGGCTACCGCATCGAGACCTCGCTCGACGGCATCCAGTGGACCCTAGTGGCCACGGGGGGTGACCGCCTGCCCGCTTCCTTCAAGGATCGTATCACCACCCTGCCCACCTTGGGCGAAGTCCCGGCCGAGCAAGCTGCGGAGGTCGCCGCGCTCGCTCGCCGACGGGACGAGGGGCTCGCCGAACTGGCCCGGCGCACGACCCGGCCTCGCGGTTATGTCGGCAAGTTCGAGCAACCCGGCCTCACCCTGCGCAAACATCGCGGCGACCCGATGCTGCCGCGCGAAGCCGTCGCTCCGGGCGGCCTCACCTTCGTCGGACCGCGCCTCCGCCTCGCCGCCGATGCGCCCGAGCCCGAGCGACGCAAGGCCCTCGCCGGCTGGATCGCGTCGAAGGAGCATCCGCTGACCGCCCGCGTCATCGTCAACCGCCTCTGGCATCACCACTTCGGGACCGGCCTCGTGGACACACCGAGCGACTTCGGCCTCAACGGCTCCCGGCCCACGCACCCGGAGCTGCTCGATTTCCTCGCCGCCGAACTCATGGACCACGGCTGGTCGTTGAAGCATGTCCATCGGCTGATCCTCAATTCCCGGACCTACCGCCAAGATTCGCGGTTCGTGGCGAGCGCCGCCGCGGTCGACGCCGAGGCCCGGTACCTCTGGCGCTACCCGCCGCGCCGCCTCGAGGCCGAGATGTTGCGCGATGCCATGCTGGCCACCGCCGGCGAGCTCGACCTGACCATGGGCGGTCCCGGCTTCGACCTTTTCAAACCGATGACCAACTACGTGAAGGTCTACGTCACGAAGGAGGATTTCGTCGCGGGGGATTACCGTCGCATGGTCTACCAGACCAAGCCGCGCGCGATGCTCGACGACTTCTTTGGGGCCTTCGACTGCCCCGACGCCGGCCAACCCCAGCCGAAGCGCACCGCGTCGATCACGCCGCTGCAATCGCTCAACCTGCTCAACGGGCGGTTCTCCCTCCAACGGGCGGACGCCCTCGCCGCGCGACTCCGCCGCGAGGCCGGCGACGACCCGGCGCGGCAGGCCGCCCACGCCTTCGAACTACTGTTCCAGCGCCCGGCCGCCACCGCGGAAGTCACCGAGTCCGCCCGCTTCATCACCGCGCAGGGGCTGCCCGCCTTTGCGCGCGCGCTTTACAACTCCAACGAATTCCTCCGCCTCGAATGAGCCACCTCCTCGACCGACGCGGCTTCCTCGGCCGCACGCTTTCCGGCCTGAGCAGCATCGCGCTGGCGCACCTACTCTCACAAGACCGGCTCCTCGCCGCCTCACCCCTGCGCCCGCCCATCGACCCGGCGCATCCCTACGCCCCGCGACCGCCGCACTTCGAACCCAAGGCCAAGCGCGTGCTCGTCATCTTCTGCTCCGGGGCGCTTAGCCACGTCGACACCTTCGACTACAAGCCGGAGCTGATCAAGCGACACGACACGCCGATGCCGGGCTCCGAGGGTCTGGTCACCTTCCAAGGCGCCAACGGCAACCTGATCAAGCCCATCGCGGCGTTCAAACCGCGGGGCCAGTCGGGCAAGATGGTTAGCGACCTGCTGCCCAACCTCGCCGACCTGGCCGACGAGATGTGCTTCATCCACTCGATGACGGGGAAGTCGAACACGCATGGCCCCGCGGAGAACCAGATGGGCACGGGCTTCACCCTCGATGGGTTCCCGAGCATGGGCGCCTGGGTGACCTACGCGCTGGGCAGCGAGAACCAGAACCTGCCGGCGTTCGTGGCCATCCCCGACCCGCGCGGCGTCCCCCAGAATGGTCCGCGCCATTGGAACAGCGCCTTCCTACCCGCGTCCTTCCAAGGCACTCCGTTCAGCGCGCAGCGCGCCATTCCAAATCTGGCCCGTCCGGCCGGGATCTCGGCGGAATCCGACCAGGCGACCCGTGAGTTCCTGCGCCGCCTCAATGACCGTCACCTGGAGCGGAATCCGGGCGACGCCGACCTTTCCGCGCGGATCTCCTCCTACGAGCTGGCGGCGCGCATGCAGCTGGAGGCGGCCGCGCTGTCCGACCTTTCCGGCGAGTCGCCCGCGACGCGCGCCCTGTACGGCGCCGACGACACCAACGCGAACAAGGCGGGCTTCGCGCGGAACTGCATCCTCGCCCGGCGACTGCTGGAGAAGGGGGTGCGCTTCGTCCAGCTCTTCAATGGTTCCTACGCCATGGGCGAAGGGGTCGGCAACTGGGATGGCCACAAGCGGATCGCCGACCAGTACGCCGTCCACGCGCCCATCCTGGACCAGCCCGCCGCCGCGTTGCTCAAGGACCTCAAGGGCCGCGGCCTGCTGAAGGACACGCTCGTCGCCTTCGTCACCGAATTCGGACGCATGCCCACCTTCCAGCGCGGGGCCAACGGCCGCGACCACAACCCCCAGGGCTTCACCGTCTGGCTGGCGGGGGCCGGCGTGAAGCGCGCCTACAGTCACGGGGCCACTGACGAATTCGGCCACCGGGCAGTGCAGGATGTCACGACCATCTACGACCTGCACGCGACCATCCTGCACCTGCTGGGCCTAGACCATGAGCGTCTGAGTTTCTACAACAACGGGGCGGAGCGCCGCCTGACCGACGTGCACGGGCGGGTGATCCGGCCGATCCTGTCCTAACCCGCCAGAAGTTTTGACTCCGCACGGTCGCGCGCTAGCGTCGCGGCATGCCCCTGTCCGCCCGCCTACGCCCCCTGTTGCTGCTGCTCGGCGCTGCCACCAGCCTGCGCGCTGCGGGCGAGCCCTATGACATCGTGGTCTACGGTGACTCCGCCGCGGCGGTCGCCGCCGCCGTACAGGCGAAACGCCAGGGCTCGAAAGTGTTGCTGGTGAACACGACGAAATTCCTCGGGGGGATGACCTGCAGCGGGCTTTCCGCCAGCGACATCTTCCACCGCGAGGCGGTCGGCGGCGTGGCGCGCGAGATCTACGGCCGGATCGGGCAGCATTACGGCAAACCCTACGTGGACTACTTCGAGCCGCACGTGGCCCAAGCGGCGGTCGACGGCCTGGTCAAGGACAGCGGGCTGGAGGTCGTGCGGGGCGAGCAACTCGACCGGAGCCCGGGCGGCGTCACCAAGCAAGGCAACCGGATCGTCTCGTTCCGCACCCTTTCCGGCCAGGTCTTCGCCGCCAAGGTCTTCATCGACGCGAGTTATGTGGGTGACCTGATGGCCGCCGCCGGCGTGAGCTACGCGGTCGGCCGCGAACCCAACGCGCTCCACGGTGAGACCCTGAACGGCATGCAGCGCGGCGACGACAAGCCGCGCAAACATTACACGCAGAAGGACAAGGACCACTTCATCAAGGACGTCGACCCGTACGTGAAGCCCGGCGACCAGGCCAGCGGCCTCCTCCCCTTCGTCTTCGCCGAGGACCCGAAACCCGGCGAGGGGGACCGCCGTATCCAGGCCTATAACTATCGTCTCTGCGTCACGACGGAATCGGCCAACCGCCTGCCCTTCGAGAAGCCCGCGGGCTACCGCGAGCTCGACCACGAGATGCTGCTCCGCAACCTCGAGGCCGGCGACCTGCGTCTGCCGGCCCTGATCCACAAGCTGCCCAACAACAAGGCCGACTGGAACTCGATGCACGCCGTGGGCACGGATTACGTCGGCGCCAACTGGGACTACCCCGAGGCCTCCTATGCCCGCCGCCGGGAAATCGAGCAGGCGCATGAGCTCTACATCCGCGGCCACCTCTGGACGCTCGCCCACCACCCGCGGGTACCCGCGTCGATCCGCGAGCAGACCGCACGCTACGGCCTCTGCAAAGACGAGTTCACCGAACTCGGCGGCTTCTCGCCGATGATCTACATCCGGGAGGCCCGCCGCCTCGCCGGCGAGTACGTGATGACGGAACTCGACTGCAAAGGGAAGCAGACGCCCCCGGAACCGGTCGCGCTCGCGAGCTTCGGCCTCGATTCCCACGCGGTCCGCTATTTCGTCACGGCCCGCGGCACGCTCGAACGCGACGGCGTCATCTGGAACGTCCCGCCGCGTCCCTACGGTGTCTCCTACCGGAGCCTGGTCCCGAAGGCCGCGGAGTGCGCCAACCTCCTCGTCCCCGTCTGCCTTTCGGCCACCCACGCGGCCCACGGCTCGATCCGGATGGAGCCGGTCTTCATGCAGCTCGGGCAGGCCGCGGCCATGGCGGCGGGCATCGCCGCCCGGGAGGGGCTGGACGTCCAAGCAGTGCCCTACGCTCGAGTCCGCGACCAACTGAAGGCGGCCAATCTCCCGGTGGAATGGTCAGCGGCGGCCGCCCCGCCCAAGTCCAAGGCCAAGCCGGCCGCTAAGTAATCGGAGTACCGTCCGCCCGCTGGAATCTTTCATTAATTTTGACAAAGTCTAGAAATAGACCTTGTTAAGCCCCGTGCAGGACCCGGAGACCACCCTTCGTCAGCATGACCTTCCCATCACGGCGCAGCGTCTGGCGGTGCTGCGGGCGGTCTCCCACCACCCCCACGCGACGGCCGACGACCTCGCCGAATCCGTCCGCCGGGAAATCGGGGCAATCTCCCGCCAGTCGGTCTACAACGTCCTGAACGTCCTCACCGACAAGGGCATCATCCGCCGCATCCAACCAGCCCACTCGCCCGCCCGCTACGAGGACCGCGTCGGCGACAACCACCACCACCTCGTCTGTCGCAGCTGCGGCCAGACCGAGGACGTCAATTGCGCCGTCGGCGCGGCCCCTTGCCTGCACGCGCACGACCACCATGGCTTCCGCATCGACGAGGCCGAGGTGATCTACTGGGGCACCTGCCCCGCTTGCCAGCGCAAGTCCCGCTCCTGAACTTTCCCTCCACCATGCACACCCTATCCCAAACTATGAAGCTGCTGGCGCTCTCCGCGCTGACGCTTACGTTCACCCCTGGCCAGTTGATGGCCCAGGCCACCCCTTCCACTCAACCCAACAAACCCGACATGTCTGATATCTCCAAATGCCCCGTGATGGGCAACCCCGCCCCCGCCAACCGTCACACCGCTGCCGCGGCGATGGGCAACCGTGACTGGTGGCCGAATCAGCTCAACCTGAGCATCCTCCACCAGAACAACCAGCGGGGTAACCCGATGGGCCCGGCCTTCGATTACGCCGAGGAGTTCAAGAAGCTCGACCTCGAGGCACTCCGGAAGGACCTCAAGGCCCTGATGACCGACTCCCAAGAATGGTGGCCGGCCGACTACGGTCACTACGGCCCCTTCTTCATCCGCATGGCCTGGCACTCCGCCGGCACCTACCGCACCACCGACGGTCGCGGCGGCGCCGGTTACGGCACCCTGCGGTTCGCCCCGCTGAACAGCTGGCCGGACAACGCCAACCTCGACAAGGCCCGTCGCCTGCTCTGGCCGATCAAGCAGAAGTACGGCCGCAAAATCTCCTGGGCCGACCTCATGGTCCTCACCGGCAACGTCGCCCTCGAAGACATGGGCTTCCCGACCTTCGGCTTCGCCGGCGGCCGTGCCGACGTCTGGGAAGCGCAGGAAGACATCTACTGGGGTCCCGAGACCGAATGGCTCGGCGACAAGCGCTACAAGGGCGACCGCGAACTCGAACACCCTCTCGGCGCCGTCCAGATGGGCCTGATCTACGTCAACCCCGAAGGCCCGAACGGCAAGGCTGACCCGCTGGCCTCCGCTCGCGACATCCGCGAGACCTTCGCCCGCATGGCCATGAACGACGAGGAAACCGTCGCCCTCATCGCCGGTGGCCACTCCTTCGGCAAGGCCCACGGTGCCGCGACGCCCGTCGGCAACGTCGGCCCGGAACCCGAAGGCGCGCCCCTCGAACAGTTGGGCCTCGGCTGGAAGAACAAGTTCGGTAAGGGTAACGGCGCGGATACGATCACCAGCGGCCTCGAAGGCGCCTGGACGAGCACCCCGGCCCGCTGGTCCTACCAGTACCTGAGCAACCTCTGGAATTACGAGTGGGTCCTCACGAAGAGCCCGGCCGGCGCCCAGCAGTGGACGCCCAAGGACGGCGCCGCCGCCGGCACCGTGCCCGATGCGCACGACAAGTCGAAGCGTCACGCCCCGATGATGTTCACCACCGACATCGCGCTGAAGATGGATCCGGCTTACGCCAAGATTACCAAGCGCTGGCTCGAGCACCCGAAGGAGTTCGAAGTGGCCTTCGCCAAGGCCTGGTACAAGCTCACCCACCGCGACATGGGGCCGTACGTGCGCGGCCTCGGGCCCCTCGTGCCCCCGGCCCAGCTCTGGCAGGACCCGCTCCCGGCCGTCAATCACCCGCTGATCGACGCCACCGACGCCGAAGGTCTGAAGAAGACCGTCCTCGCCGGCGGCCTCTCCAACGCACAGCTCGTCTCGGTCGCCTGGGCCTCCGCCTCGACCTTCCGCGGCAGCGACAAGCGTGGCGGCGCCAACGGCGCCCGCATCCGCCTCGCCCCGCAAAAGGACTGGGAAGTGAACAACCCGGCCGAACTCGCCAAGGTGCTCGCCGCCCTCGAGAAGGTGCAGGCCGCCTTCAACGCCTCCGCTCCCGGCGGCAAGAAGGTCTCCCTCGCCGACCTGATCGTCCTGGCCGGTAACGCCGCGGTGGAAGACGCCGCCGCCAAGGCGGGCACGCCCGTCAAGGTGCCCTTCCACCCCGGTCGCGCCGACGCGACCCAGGAGATGACCGACGTCGCCTCCGTGGCCGTGCTCGAGCCCAAGCATGACGGCTTCCGGAACTTCCTGGGCCGCAAGCTCGACCGCCCGGCCCCCGAGAACCTCGTCGATCGCGCCCAGCTCCTGACGCTCTCCGCGCCGGAGATGACCGTGCTCGTCGGCGGCATGCGCGCGCTGGACACCACCGTGGGCTTCCCCGGCCTCGGCGTGATGACCAAGCGTCCCGGCCAGCTGACCAACGACTTCTTCGTCAACCTCCTCGACCAGTCCGTGGTCTGGGAGAAGGCGAAGATCTGCGAGCACTTCTTCGAAGGCCGCGACAGCAAGACCGGTCAGGTGAAGTGGACCGCGACCTCCGTCGACCTTGTCTTCGGCTCCAACTCTCAGCTCCGCGCCCTCGCGGAAGTCTACGCGAGCGCCGACGCCAAGGAGAAGTTCGTCCAGGACTTCGTCGCCGCCTGGACCAAGGTCATGGAGCTCGACCGCTTCGACCTAGCCCAGAAGTAAGCCGCCCACCATCCCGGCCCAGCAGGCCCGCCAGCTCGTCTGGCGGGCCATTTTGTTTATCAACACAATCAATGGGCGAGTGTCACCCATTGGAACAAAGGGCTTATCAAGCGGTCAATAACGGGCAGGACTCCATCCGACTGACTCCACCGTCGCCAGACCCCATGCACTACCCCTCCAAAACGACCCCCCGACAGCCAAGGAAAGGCTCGCATTGGGTTGTCCGGCTGGCACAAGACAAGGGTACCCCTTTAGGCGCTACCCCCTGAAATGAATCGTCGCCGCTTCATCCTCCGCTCCCTGGGAGCCTCGCTTGCCCTCCCTGGCCTGTGCTCGCTGAGCGCGAAAGCCCTCAGCGGCAATCCCACCGTGCAGGTCGCCAAAGGCGCTGGCATCGGGGCCCGACGCTTCGTGGCGATCGGCAACCTCCTCGGCTACCAGACCAAGCAGCTCTTCCCGAAGACCGCCGGGCGCGACTACGAGAAGACGACCTTGCTAGAACCCCTCTGGGCGCAGCGTGAGCTGATGACCCTTTTCCGCGGCCTCGACCACGGCGTCAAAGGCGGACACTTCGCGGTGCACTCCTTCCTCTCCGGAGTGCTCAATTCCGAAGCGCAGAACCGCCCGACTGGTAACGTCTCGCTCGACCAGTTCCTCGCCGAAGAGATCGGCCACCAGACCCGCTTCCCCTCCCTCACCGTCGGCTCCGAAGGCGGCATCCACGGCGGTTGCCAACTCGCCTGGACGAAGTCCGGCGTGCGCGTGCCGCCAATCACCAACCCGGCTGAACTCTTCGACAAGCTGTTCGCCAGCGACTCCGCGGAACGCCGCACGCGTCGTGAACAGGAAAACCACGTGCAGGCCTCGATTCTCGACTCCGTGCGCGAGGAGGCGAAGCGTCTCTCGGGACAGGTCAACCAAGAGGACAAGGCCAAGCTCGAGGAGTACTTCACGTCGGTGCGCGACGTCGAAAAGCGCCTCGAACTACGTCAACGCTGGACCCATCTTCCCAAACCCTCGGCGCCCTTCGGCAAGCCGGCCAACCGCAACGCGGTCGACGACCTGCCTCTCATGTACGAGCTCATCGCGCTCGCCCTGCAAACCGATAGCACGCGCATCGCTACGCTGGAAGTCGGCGGCGACTTCCTGCCTCAAAATCTCGGCATCAAGAAGGACTACCACGGCCTCTCCCACCACGGCAACGACCCCGAATCCATCGCCTCCCTCATCGCCCTCGAGCGCTACCAGGTCGCACAGTACGGCAAGTTCATCGGTCGCCTGACCCAGATGAAGGACGGCGAGGGCACGCTACTCGACTCCACGACGGTGCTCTTCGGCAGCGGCATGGGCGACGCCAACTCGCATCGTAACTCCGATCTCCCGATCTTCCTCGCCGGCGGCGGCTACCAGCACGGCTCATTCCGCGAAGTCTCGCGCGAGGTGAAGCACAAGGTGCCGCTCTGCAACCTCTTCGTCGATATCGCCCAGAAGATGGGCGTCGAGACGGCGGCCTTCGGCAGCAGCACGGGGCGCTTCGCCTGAGCCTCGGCGCCCCGCGGTCGTGAGCCTGCCTCCGGCATTACGAACCTGGGCGTCCCGCCGGCCGACCTTGCTGGCCTGGTCCGCGCTCCTGACGGCCAGCTACCTGCCCGCCGCCGAGACGCCCGCCAAACAGGTCGAGCAATTCCTCAGCCGCTACTGCCTGGAATGCCACGACGCCGATATACATAAGGGCGACCGGAGCTTCGAACAGTTCACACTGCCGTTGAAGACCTTGCCGACGGTGATCGAGGCGCGCGACATCATCGACCAACTGACTTTGCGCGAGATGCCGCCCAAGAAGGCCGACCAGCCCAGCGACGATGAGCGCCTCGCGATGATCCGCACCCTGCGTGACGGCACCGCGGCGGCGCAGGCTTCGCTCCAGAGCACCGGCTCGCGGACGGTCCTGCGCCGCCTCTCCAACCGAGAGTACGAGAACACCCTGGAGACCTTGTTCGGACGGCGCGTCGACACCCTCGGGCTAACCGCCGACTTTCCTAAGGAAAAGACCGCCCGCCACCTGGATACCATCGGCCAGTCGCTGGTGACCTCCGGCTTCCTGGTCGACCAGTATTTCCTCTCCGCCAACCGCCTCGTCGAAACCCGCCTGGGCAAGCCGGTCACCGCACCGCAGACCAGGCGATTCAACAAGAATTTCATCCAGTACGAGGAGCTGCAAGGCTCGCATAAGAGCGCCTTCAATTTCCGCTACCTCAACCTCTACGAACAGCCCAATACCGACACCCGTCAGGGCGGCTACGGCCACATCGAGGACTTCCGACAGGGCGTGCCGGTCTCCGGTCTCTATGACATCGAGGTCGAGGCGGCGGCCATGCATCGCGACACCCATTACGATCCTGCGATCTTTGGCATCGACCTCTCTGAGCCGTTCATCCTCGGCGTCGTGCCCGGAGATATCACCAAGGGTCACATCCATTACCCGCAGGCCATCGAGCCACTGCTCGCCAGCAGCGTGGTGCCCGACAACACCCCCACCCGCCTGAAGTTCCGCGTCTGGCTCGAGGCCGGCCAGACCCCGCGCTTCATCTTCCCGAACGGACCCTATGAATCACGGGCATCGGTGATCACCATCAATAAGCGCTACGAGAAGGAGTTCTCGACGCCAGTCGGGTCATCGGGCGTCGGCCGGTCGCATATCCTTCGCGAAGGCAAGCTGCCGCATATCCGCATCAGCGAGATTGTCATCCAGGGCCCGGTGGTCGAACCAATGGGTGGGGCCGAGGAAATCGCCGTTTTCGGCCCGGAAGGTTTCAAGGCGGAGCGCGCCCACGAACAGCTATTCGCCTTCGCGACCAAAGCCTACCGTCGCCCGCTGCAGGAGGCCGACCGCGCCCCGATCCGGGCGATGTATGAGAAGCGCATCGCCGAGAAGGCCGAGCCGCGCCAGGCGGCGCTCGACGCGGTCAAGCTCATCCTCTGCTCCCCGTCCTTCCTGTATCTGAGCGAAGTCACGGCGGAAGGCGACCGGCGCCTTCAGCCCCACGATCTTGCCGCCCGCCTCGCCTACGCCCTCTGGGCCACGCCGCCTGACGAGGTCCTGACCGCCGCGGCCGGGTCGGGCAAGCTGACCGGCGATGCGGAACTGAAGAGGCAGATCGACCGCATGCTGGCCGACGTCCGCGTCGAAGGCTTCGTCAACGGCTTCCTCGACAGCTGGCTCAACCTGCGCGACCTCGGCGGGATGCCGCCCCCGCGTGAAACGAACCGCGCCTATTACGCCGAGGATCTGCCGACGTCCATGAAGACCGAGGTACGCCTGTTCTTCCGCGAGATGCTGACGTCGAACCGCCCGGTCACCCAATTCCTGCGCGCGGACCATAGCTTCATCGACAAGAAACTCGCGAAGCTCTACGAGCTGCCCGAACAGAAGACCCTGCGCCTGGCCGACGGCTTCCAGAAAGTCAGCCTCAACGGCGACCCGCACCGCGGCGGCCTGCTCGGGATGGCGGCCGTGCTGGCGGTCAGCGCCAACGGCGTCGAGACCTCGCCCGTCACCCGCGGCGCCTGGGTCAGCGAGAACATCCTCGGCCTCAAGCCCACGCCCCCGCCGGACGTCGTGCCCGCCATCGAACCCGACGTCAGCGGTACGACCACGATCCGCGAGCGGCTCGCCAAGCACCGCAGCGACCGGGCCTGCGCCGAGTGCCATCGCAAGATCGACCCGCTCGGCTTCAGCCTGGAGTCCTTCGACCCCGTCGGGCGCTGGCGCGTGAACTACGCCAAACCGAAGAAGGGCCCGGCGCCGAAGATCGACCCCTCGGGCGAGTTCGCCTCCGGCGAGACCTACCGGGACTTCGCGGGCTTCCGCGACCTCCTGCATGACAAGCGCGAGGAGATGTTCACCCGCCACCTCATCCGTTCGCTGCTCGCGTACGCCACGGGCCGCCTGATGGAGCCGGCCGACGAGTTCGCCGTCGACCGAATCCACGCGAAGGTCAAGCAGCAGGGCCTCGGCCTCCGCAGCCTCGTCGTCGAGTGCCTGACCAGCGACGTCTTCCGCTCCCGCTGAGATCAGAAATCACCCCATGAACGCCTTCCTCCGCTTAACGTCGATGGCCTGCCTGGCCTTGTCCGCCTCCATCGCTTCGGGCGGCCCCTTGCTGAAGGAGGGCTGGGACGCCAAACAAGCCGGCGACAAGGTGATGACCGGGATGATCAAGGTCAGCGCCGACCAGGTCAAAGGCGCGCACGACGCCGACCTGGCCCTCGTTGGCGATCGCGCCTACGTGGTCGAGCACGACAACGACATCAAACCAGGCCACGGCGCAGGCAACGCCCAATACTGCGTCCTCACGATCGTGAACCTGAAGTCCATGCAGGTAGAGCGCACCATTCCGATGGCGAAGTCCGCCGAGGCCTTCGCCAACGAGACGCTGCCAACCGGAGCCTGTTTCGTCCCCCGCATCATCCGCCTCGACGATCACACGCTCCGCTGCTTCTTCGCCTGCGAAGACCAGGGCGGGCGACGTCAGTCCCAGACCTGGTATCGGGACTTCGATCTGCGCACGCGGACGTTCTCGCCGAACATCCATCGCGTCAGACTGAGGACCGCCGAGGGAACCTTCGACCTTCAGCCCAACCACTTCCATGCCGCCGCCGCCAAGCATGGCTTCAAGCAGCCCGCCAAGGCCTTCGGCCTCTACCTGCTGGACTCCTTCAAGCAGATCGACGGGCGCACCATCCTCGCGATCAACAATTTCCCCGGAGCCCAAAATGCCCTCGCGACCCTGAACGAGGCCCGCGACACGATCGAGGTCATCGGACATTACAACGAACCCGCCGAAGCCCGGCTCACCGAGTCCTCCGTCAACCGGCTGCCCGACGGCAGCTGGCTCGCCATCTGCCGGAGCGAGAGCGGCAACCGCAACTATCGGTTCGTCACCAGCAAGGACGGCACGACGTGGAGCCCCGGCGAAGAACGCCCCCTCGTCAGCAAGGGCAGCAACTCGAAGCCTACTTTCGATAAGTTCGATGGCGTCTACTACCTCGGCTGGCAGGAGGCCTCCAAGATCGTCGATGGTCACGGCGTCGGCCGGTACATCTTCAACCTGGAGGTCTCCCGTGACGGCGTGACTTGGGAGCGCAAATATCGGTTCGAATCCGCCGTCGGTTTCCAATACCCGACCTTCCGTCAGCACGATGGCTCAATCTGGTTCACCGTCACCCAAGGCAAAGGCGGCAGCACGGATCGGATTATGTTCGGAAAGCTGGAGTAAGTCTTCTTAAGTCGGGGCATGCCCCCCCGCCGCACCGTCGCGCTGCTAACCCTGCTTCTCTGCTCTTCCCTCTTCGCTGTCGAGACCTTCGAGGTCGACGGCCATAAGGCCGTGATCCATCCGGCGGCCAAGCCGGCGGAAGGAAAGCCCTGGCTCTGGTATGCGCCGGCGCTCAAGGGCGGCGTCTCCATCGTCCAGCATAAGCTCTACGCCGACGCCTGCCAGCAGGCCGGCATCGCCATCGCGGGCTATGACCTTGGCGAAGTCCGCGGCGCCCCCAAGAGCGCGGCGCAGTTCACGAAGTTCCACGACGAGATGGTGAAGCGCGGCTATTCGCCCAAGCCCATCCTGCTCGGCCAGAGCCGCGGCGGCATGATGACCCTCACCTGGGCGTTTCGGAATCCCGACAAGGTGAAGGCCTGGATCGGCATCTACCCGGTCTGCAACCTCGCCAGCTGGCCGCTCAAGAATTCGAAAGCCCAGACCCTCGCCGATTTCGGCCTGACCGAAGCCGAGCTCACCGCCCGCCTCAAGGAGTTCAACCCGCCCGACAACCTCGCCGGCCTCGCAGCCGCAAAGGTCCCGATGTTCGCCGTCCATGGCGACAACGACGTCGTCGTCCCGCACCAGGAAAACACCCTCCTTTTGAAGGCCCGCTACGAAGACCTCGGCGGCAAGTTCACGGTCAAGGTCGTCCCCGGGGAAGGCCACAAGGTCGGCCCCTCCTTCTTCGCCTGCCCTGAACTTGTCACCTTCTTGCTAAACAAGGGAAAATAATGCGAAGCCGGCGGTCCGGATGGAACTCCCCCCGGGGGACGGTGTTGTCTGATTAAGCCCCATGCTCCGTAGCCTCTCCCTCAGCCTGATGTTAGGGCTCATCCCGCAAGTTCAGGCGGCGGCCCCGGACACGTTCAGGGTCAGCGAAGACTTCGGCGCGGGCTTCGACCCGAAGAAATTCCTTACGCCGATCCCGAACAAGAACACGTCCGTCCGCGACGGTGTGATGTGGACCCGCGGCGCGAGCGGCGGCAAATACCCGCCGATGGTCTACCTGGCCCTCGACGGCAAGGACCTGACAATGTCCTTCCGCTACCGCCATTTGGATAAAGGTGGCATGCTCTGGCTCTTCGTCGACGGCGACGATGGATTCGGCTCGGTCGATCACATGCTCCGCGTTCGCCTCAATCGCGACTCGGTCGTACTCGAAGTCGACGCCCATACCCTCGACCCGAAGCACCCGCTTCGTCAGAACACCCGCGAGGCCGACACGGTCAGCAAGGCCTACCGCACCAACGAACACTTCCCGGCTGAGAAGGTCGATCTGTCCGCCAACGAATGGCGCACGGTGAAGCTCATCTTCGAAGGTGATACGGTGGACATGTGGGTGGACGGCAAATGGCAGCGCTCGCTGAAGCGTCCCAACTTCGACGCCACCAAGCGCAAGCTGCTCTGGATGCAGAACGGCGGCGAGAAAGGTATCGAAATCGACGACGTCGTTGTCACCCCGACCCCCTGAGCCTCCTCTCACCGCCGCTTCCGATGCGCCTCCTCGCCCTCCTCTTCGCTCCACTCGCGGCACTCGCCGCGGACAAGCCGAACATCATCCTGATCTATTCGGATGACCACGGCTGGGCGGACCTCGGCGTCCAGGGTTCGGACAAAGACATCCGGACACCGAATCTCGATGCGATGGCGCGCGACGGCGTGCGCTTCACCCGCGGCTACGTCACCGCCCCGCAGTGCGTGCCGTCCCGCGCCGGCGTGCTCACCGGCCGCTATCAGCAACGATTTGGTGTCGAGGACAACAACAAGGGTCCGTTGCCGCTCGCTGAGCTGACCATTGCCGAACGCCTGAAGGCAGCCGGTTACGTCACCGGACAGGTCGGCAAGTGGCATCTCGACTTGGTCGGCGGCAAGGAAGGCGACAAAGGCCTCCGCTCCACCAAGGAGTTCATGCCACATGCCCAGGGCTTCGATGAATACTTCCGTGCGGAAATGAAGCAATACCTCGCCTCGCATGACCTGCAGGGCAAACCCTTCGCGGACGCTCCGCATGGCGTCACTGACACCCGCTTTCGCGTCGTCGTGCAGACCGAAGCCGCCCTCTCCTTCCTCGATCGCCGCGCCGCCAAGCCCGAGCAGCCGTTCTTCCTCTACCTCGCGTACTACGCACCGCACGTCCCGCTCGAATCTCCGGAACCGTGGTTCTCGAAGACGCCGGCCCATCTGCCCAAGGAACGCCGACAGGCCTTGGCAATGATCGCTGCCATGGATGAAGGGATCGGCCAGCTGCGCGCGAAGCTCAAGGCGATGGGTCAGGATGATGACACCCTGATCTTCTTCATCGGCGATAACGGCGCGCCCTTGGGCAAGAACTGGAACGGGTCGCTCAACACGCCGCTCATCGGCGAGAAAGGCATGCTCACTGAAGGCAGTATCCGCACGCCCTTCGTCGCCACATGGCCGGGCCACCTGCCTACCGGACAGGTCTTCGACAAGCCTGTCATCGCCCTCGACGTCGCCGCCACGGCGGTCGCCCTCGCTGGACTCCCTGCGGACCCTGTGCTCGACGGCAAGGACCTCACCCCTTTTCTCTCTGGTAAGAATCAAGGCACGCCGCACGAACGCCTTTTCTGGCGCTGGGGCTCGCAGGCCGCCGTCCAGGAATACCCGTGGAAGCTCATACGCCTCGGAGACCGCGAACAACTGCTCTTCGATGTATCCCAGCCCGACGGCGAGAATGCGAAGAAGAATCAGTTCGCTGCGCAGCCGGAGATCGCCGCTCGCCTGACCAAAGCACTCAAGGAATGGAGCGAGACGCTGACGCCGCCCGGCCTGCCCACTTCATTCGACAGGCATCATGAGGGCCTCTACGCTGAGCATGGAGTGATTCCACCCCTGCCCGTCGCCCCAAAGACCAAGACAGATACTCCGGGTTCAATCCAGGGCTGGTTCAGCCGCAACGGCACGATCGCGGCCAAAGATGGAGCCCTGCACATCACCGCCGACCCTAAGGCCGCCAAGAACGCCAAGCCCTTCCTCGCAAAGACAGGCCTCACGCTGAACGGGCCCGTCACGGCCGTTATCAAAGCGGACGCCAAGGTCGCGACCAACGCCTCGCTCAGCTGGCGCACCAAGGAGCAGACCGACTTCCTTCCCGCGAATCTCGTCCGCTTCACCCTGCCCGCCGGCGCCTCTGAACAGAGCATCACCCTGCCTGTTAATGGCCAAGCCATTCACGTTCGCTTCAATCTCGGCGACCAGACGGACGGCCTGCGCATCGGTTCGATCGAACTACGCCCCGCCAAGGGGACGGCCGACTTCGCAGACTTCAGCCGCTGATTCAAATGCGGGCATATAAATAATCTGTTAAGTCGGAGGGCGGGGAGTAGGGTTCGCTCATCCCTATGAACGTGCGCGTCCTCCTCGCCCTCCTCTTCGCTCCACTCGCAGCCGTCGCCGCGGATAAGCCGAACGTCATCTTCATCCTCGCCGACGACCTGGGCGCGCATGACCTCGGCTGCTTCGGCAGCACGTTCTACGAGACCCCGAACATCGATCGCTTGGCCAAGCGCGGCACGCGCTTCACGCAAGCCTACGCCGCCAGCCCGCTGTGCTCGCCCACTCGCTCGAGTATCCTCGTCGGCCAATACCCGGCCCGCACCGGCATCACCGCGCCGGTCTGCCATCTACCGACGGTGCAGCTCGAGAAACGCCTCGCCGAGAACGAGAACGGTAAAACCCGCGTGCTCGTGGCCAACAGCGTGACCCGACTGCAGACCGAATACTTCACCTTGGCCGAAGCGTTCAAGGAAGCCGGCTACGCGACCGCGCATTTCGGCAAATGGCACCTCGGCCAAAACCTGAAACCCGGCGACCGTTATGAGCCGAAGGACCAGGGCTTCGACGTCGACTTCCCGCACACGCCGAGCGCCCCTGGCCCCGGCGGCGGCTACCTCGCCCCTTGGAAGTTCATCAAGGATCCCGCCATCACCGATACCGCCGGCGTGAACATCGAGGACCGCATGTCGCAGGAAGCCGCAAAATATATCGCCGCCCACAAGGACAAGCCCTTCTACCTCAACTACTGGGCCTTCTCCGTCCACTCCCCTTGGAACGCCCGGGCGGATTACATCGAGTCCTTCAAGTCCAAGGCCGACCCGAAGAACCCGCAGCACAACGCCCTTTACGCGGCGATGGTGAAGTCGCTAGACGACGGCATCGGCCGCCTCCTGCAGGCCGTCGATGACGCCGGCATCGCTGACAACACGATCATTGTCTTCTATTCCGACAACGGCGGCTACGCCTACCCGCCCAAGAAGACCGATCCGGAAGGCTACGCTGAAATCCCGGCCACGAGCAACCACCCCCTGCGCAGCGGCAAGGCCTCGCTCTATGAAGGCGGCACCCGCGAACCGTTTATCTTTACCTGGCCTGGCAAGGCCAAGGCCGGCGCGACCAGCGACATCCTCTTCCAGTCCGTAGACTTCTATCCGACCTTGCTCTCGTTCGCAGGCCTGACGCCGCGTGCCGGCCTCAAGCTCGATGGCCATGACCAGGCCAAGGCCCTGCTCGGCGGCGATTCGCCCCGCGCTCGTGTCTTCTGCCACTTCCCGCACGGCAACGCCACGCAAGCCTCCGAGATGGATGGATTCTACGCCGGCACCTACGTGCGCAAGGGCGACTGGAAGCTACTCCGCTTCTACGCGCGCAATGATGACGGGTCGGATGACCTCGAACTCTACGACCTGAAGAACGACCTAGGCGAACGCCGTAACCTCGCCCAGGAGAAGCCCGAGCTCGTGAAGGAACTCAACGGACTCATCACCGACTTCCTTAAGGACACCGAAGCGGTGATTCCAAAACTGAATCCCAACTTCGGGAAGAGCACCCCCGAGGCGGTCGCTCCGAAGAAGGCCCTTGCCCCGGACGACCTCCCCGGAGGCTGGAAAAACCGCGCCGGCAAATCTTCGATTGTCGAGGGAGCTCTGCACCTTGAATCCAAGGGTACGGGCTCCTTCATCGGCGTCGGAGCCGGCCTCAGCGTCGGCCCGGCCAAGCTGTCCTTCCGCCTCCGCGCCCCGCAGGCCGGCGAAGGTCGCATCGCCCTCCTGGGTTCCGCGGGCGGCGCCGAGATGCTCTCCGTACCCTACCGTACATCCGGGGAAGCCGCGTGGCAGACCATCACCGTAGAACTGAACGCCAAGCAAGCGGCGAGCATCCTCCGACTCTACCTGCCCGCAGGCTCCGCCGCAGTGGACCTGGACGACATCGTCCTGACCCCCCACCTCGGCCCGGCCCGCCGCTGGGAATTCTGAGGTAATCCGTCCGTCAGGAGGGTGGTATTTAATACCTAGGCGTGGAACAACCCGTCCCGGAACCTACTCTTTATTGGACAAAGTGGGAATCCGGCTTCCCCTCTGCTATTAACCTCTTTTATTCAAGACACCCCAACTTCATGCGTAAGCCCCTCTTAACGCTCCTGCCTTTCCTCGTAACCGCTTCCTTCGCCGCGGACGCCGTGGAGTTCAACCGCGACATCCGCCCGGTGCTCGCCGACAACTGCTTCCACTGCCACGGCCCGGACCCCGGCACCCGTAAGGCGGGCCTGCGCCTCGACACCGAAGCCGGCTTCTTCGCCGCCCGCAAGGACAAGGACGGCAAGGAAGAGCCGCCGACCATCATCAAGGGCCAGCCCGACAAGAGCACCCTCTACCAGCGCATTACTTCGAAGGACGAAGACGAGGTGATGCCGCCGCCGGAATCGCACAAGTCGCTCAGGCCAGAGCAGATCGCCACGATTAAGGCCTGGATCGAACAAGGGGCCAAATGGCAGCCGCACTGGTCCCTGCTGCCGCCCGTCGCGGTCACGCCTCCCGCCGATAAGAGCGGCTGGGCCAAGAACCCGATCGACAGCTTCGTCCTCGCCAAGCTCAAGACGGCTGGACTTCCGCCCGCCGCCGAGGCCGACGCCCGCACGCTCATTCGGCGGCTGAGCCTCGACGTCACCGGCCTCCCCCCCTCACCCGAAGTCCTCGCCAAACACCTTCCCAAGGATGGTAGCCGCCTGAATGATGCGCAGGTGCGCACGCTGGTCGATGAACTCATGGCCACCACGGCCTACGGTGAACACCGTGCCCGCTACTGGCTCGACGCCGCCCGTTATGCGGATTCGCACGGCCTGCACTTTGACAACCCACGCGAGATGTGGCCTTACCGCGACTGGGTCGTGAAGTCGTTTAACGTCAATCAGCCGTTCAATACGTTCACGGTCGAGCAGATTGCCGGCGACCTCCTGCCTAATCCGACGGAGTCGCAGCTCATTGCCACCGGCCTGCAGCGCTGCAATGCCACCACCAACGAGGGCGGGACGATCGTTGAGGAAAACCTCGCCAACTACGCCGCGGACCGCGTCCAGACCATCGGCTGGGTTTACTTAGGCCTGACCACTAATTGCGCCCAGTGCCACGACCATAAGTTCGACCCGTTTACCGCCAAGGACTTCTACTCGCTAGCAGCCTTCTTCCGCAACACGACCCAACCCGGCCTCGACGGCAACGTCAAGGATGGCCGCGGCCCGATCCTCATTCTGCCGTCCGAGGCCGACCGCCCGCGCTTCAAGGCTTTGCCGGCGGAGATTGAGGCGGCCAAGAAGGTCGCGCAGGACAAGCGGGCCAACGCGCAGAAGGATTTCGACGGCTGGGTGGCCAAACTGAAGCCGGCCGACCTCGAGCAGGACGTCCCCGCCAAGGGCCTCCTCCGGCGCTTCGCCCTGAATGAGGGTACCGGCTTGCCCGCGCAGACGCGCGCCACCGGCCCGCTCACCTGGAGCAAGGACGGCCAGACCGGACCCGCCCCGCTCCTCAAGAAGGGCGCCAACCTGGAACTGGGCGAGGTCGGCAACTTCGACACGATGAAGCCCTTGACGGTCGGCGGCTGGTTCCGCCCCGCGGGCGTCCAAGGCCTCCAGGCCCTCGTGGCCCGCATGGACGACCCCAAGGCCGCCCAGGGCTGGTCGCTCTTCTTGAACAACGCCAGCTACGGCTTCTACCTGATCAGCAAGTGGCCAAACGACGCCATCAAGGTGACGACCGCCAAGCCGATCGCCAAGAAGGACACCTGGCAGCACGTACTGCTGACCTACGACGGCAGCGGCAAGGCCGAGGGCATCAAGCTCTACGTCGACGGCGCGATGGTCCCGCTCAACCTCGAGATCAACAAGCTCGCGACCTCCAGCCAGGCCAAGACGCCCACCCGCCTCGGCCAGCGCAGCGCCAGCGAGTTCTACGAAGGGAACGCGCAGGAAATCCGCTTTTACGACCGCGCCCTCTCCACCGCCGAGGTCTTCGCCCTCGCCAAGGTAGACGGCGTGCGCGCGAAGGTCGCCGGCAAGCTCGCCGGCAAGGACCGCGCCGCCGTGCTGGACTACTACCTCGGCGTCCGTCGCCCCGATGTCCTGGCGGTCTCGACCCGCCAGACCACCCTCGAGGCCGAGCTCAAGGCGATCAAGGACCGCAGCCCGCTCACGCATATCCAAGAAGAGCGCAAGGACATGATGCCGATGGCGAACATCCTCATTCGGGGCGCTTATGAAAAGAAGGGCGAGCAAGTCGCCGCGGAAGTTCCCGCGGCCCTCGGCAAGCTCCCCGCCGACGCCCCGAAGAACCGCCTCGGCCTCGCCCGCTGGTTGGTCAGCGAAGAGAATACCCTCACCGCACGTGTGACGGTTAATCGGATGTGGCAAGAACTCTTCGGCCAAGGACTCGTCAAGACCTCCGAGGACTTCGGCATCATGGGCTCGCTACCCACGCACCCGGAGTTGCTCGACTGGCTAGCCGTCGAGTTCCGCCGCACGGGCTGGGACGTCAAGGCCTTCTACCGCCTGATGCTGACTTCCGCTACCTACCGCCAAGCCGCCGTCCAGACGGCCGGCAAGGTCGAGAAGGATCGTGATAACAGCCTGTTCAGTCGCGGCCCGCGCTTCCGCATGGATGCGGAGATGATCCGCGACCAAGCGCTCGCCGCCAGCGGGACGATGTCGCCCCGCATGGGTGGCCCTGGCACGAAGCCCTACCAGCCTGAGAATATCTGGGAAGTCGTCGGTGTCGGGATCCAGTCCTACCGCCCTGATAAGGGCGAAAACCTCTATCGCCGCTCGCTCTACAACTACTGGCGTCGCATGGCGCCGCCCGCCAGCCTCGACCTCTTCAACGCCCCCTCACGTGAGGTGAGTTGCGTCCGCCGCGACCGTACCAACACCCCGCTCCAAGCCTTGGTGATCTTGAACGACCCACAGTACGTCGAAGCGTCGCGCCAACTCGCCCAGCGCACGCTCAGCGCCGCCAAAGAAGACGATGCTCGCTTCCAGTTCGCCGCCGAACGCCTCCTCGCCCGGCCCCTCAAGGCCGCGGAACTCGCCGTCGTCCGAAGCAGTCTGGCGAACCTTCGAAAGCATTACGCCGGTCAACCCGCCGACGCCGAAGCGCTCCTCAAGGTCGGCGACTCCCCCGCCGACCCCGCCCTACCGAAGCCCGAGCTCGCCGCTTGGACGATGCTCTGCAGCCAACTCTTCAACTTGGACGAAGTCCTCAATAAATAAGCCCATGTCTATCCTCCACGAATGGAATAACCTTCAGACGCGCCGACGCTTCCTCGGCCAAGGCGCCAATGCACTCGGTGCCGCCGCCTTGACCAGCCTGCTTGGTCGGTCGCTCGCCCACGCCGCCCCAGGCGCGATGAGCACGCAGCACCTACCCAAGGCCAAGCGCGTCATCTACCTCCACATGGTCGGCGGCCCCGCCCAGATGGACCTCTTTGATCACAAACCGGGGATGCAGGCGATGTTCGACAAGGACCTCCCCGCCAGCATTCGCAATGGTCAGCGCCTGACGACGATGACGAGCGGCCAGACGCGCTTCCCGGTCGCACCGTCTAAGTTCAAGTTCAGTCAGGCCGGCAAGTGCGGGATGTGGATGAACACCGAGCTCCTACCCAACCTCGCCAAGAACGCCGACGATATCTGCTGGATGCGTTCGCTCAACACCGAGGCCATTAACCACGAGCCAGCGATCTGCGCGATGCAGACCGGCAACCAGATCACCGGCCGACCCTGCCTCGGCTCCTGGGCTTCCTATGGCCTCGGCTCGACCAACGACAACCTCCCCTCGTTCGTCGTACTCATCGCGACGCCGACGAACCGCGACCAGGAACAGGCTATTTCCAGCCGCCTCTGGTCCAGCGGCTACCTGCCGGGCGAGCACGCCGGGGTCTCCTTCCGCAGCAAGGGCGACCCGATCCTGTTCATCAATAATCCGCCCGGCGTCCCCGACGACCTCCGCAAGCAGACCATCGACGGCATCAACCAGTTGAACCGCCTCAACTACGAGGCGGTGGGCGACCCCGAGACCCACACCCGGATCAAGCAGTATGAGATGGCCTTCCGCATGCAGGCCAGTGTGCCAGAATTAACCGACCTCACCAAGGAGCCCGAGCATATCTTTAAGCTCTACGGCGAAGAAGCCCGCAAGCGCGGTAGCTTTGCGAACAGCGTGCTCATGGCCCGTCGCCTCGTTGAACGCGGAGTACGCTTTGTCCAGATCTACCATAACAACTGGGACCACCACTCCAACGTCAGCGGGCGCATGCCTAGCCAGTGCAAGGACGTCGACCAGCCCTGCCACGCCCTCATCGAAGACCTCAAGCAGCGCGGGATGTTCGATGACACGCTCATCATCTGGGGCGGAGAATTCGGGCGCACCATCTACAGCCAGGGCGGGCTTTCCAAGGAGAACTACGGCCGCGACCACCACCCGCGCTGCTTCTCGATGTGGATGGCCGGCGGCGGCGCCAAGGGCGGCCAAATTTACGGCGAGACCGACGAGTTCAGCTACAACATCGTCAAAGACCCGCTGCCGATCCGCGACCTCCACGCCACCGTGCTCCACCTCCTGGGCTACGACCACGAGCGCTTCACCTACAAGTACCAGGGGCTCGACCAAAAGCTCACCGGCGTCCTGCCCTCCAAGGTCGTCAAAGCGTTGATCGCGTAACAAGGCCAGAGCTAGGGCTAGGGACAGGGCTAGGCTAACCCCCTAGCCCTTCTTATTTTCTAACTGATTCACTAGCCCAAGCCCTGGCC
>Ga0255104_1000061_pt1 | contig 27700 bp, 25 predicted proteins | sample Law_Cont_RepC_0h_FD_188446 | JGI IMG/M metagenome (GOLD analysis project Ga0255104, IMG submission 188446) | Freshwater microbial communities from St. Lawrence River, New York, United States - Law_Cont_RepC_0h | ecosystem: Environmental > Aquatic > Freshwater > River | place: USA: New York... | reverse complement strand
GCGCTGCCAAAGCACCGGAGCCGCGGCGGCCGGGTCGACGCGACGCAGGAGACGCGCGGCGCGATGGGCCGCGGCGAAGTCCTCGGCGGCGGCGAGCGGGACGAGCTCCGCGGCGGACAGCGCGCGCGGCGGCTGACCGAGGTCGAGCTGGCGTTCCAGTTCGGCCAGTTTGGTCTCCGACGTGGTACCGGCCGGGAGTTCGACGGCCTTCACGGGAGCTTCGCCGAGCGGCAGGCGGACGGCGACGACGGGATCCATCGCCAAGGCCTGATCGAGGGCCGCGCGCGCCTCGGGGTCGGCGGTGGCGGCGCGTTGGGCGCGGAGCTGATCGAAGAAAGCCTTTGCTTCCGGCGTAGCGACAGGAAAACGGCGGGCGGCGTTGACCATTTCCTGCATGGCCTGGACGCGGGCGACGGCGGCCACCTGCTCAGGGGTCGGCGCAGCCTTGCTCGCGGCCGGCTTGGCCGCGGCCTTGGCGGCGGCCTTGGCCGGGTCCGCCGCGAAGGTCGCGGCGGCGAGCAGCAGAAGGGACAGGGAAAGTTTCATGAGGAAGGAAGTCGGGGGTTAGATCGACCAAGGCCCGCGCAGCACGGGCGAGTGGAGCCGATCGGCCTGGGCGTCACCGATGAAGCCGGAGCCGTCGGGCTTGAACTTAAGCGGACGACCTAGGCGCACGGCGAGGGCCGCGAGGTTGACGATGGTCGAACTGTGGAAGGCCTCGTCGACGCCGTAGCCGAACGGACGCTTCTCGCGCACGCAGGCGTCGAAGTCGTCCTCCTGGTACTCGGGCAGCGGGAATTCCATCGCCTTGCGGATGAGCTCGGGACGGTCCGAGCGCAGGTTGGCGAACAGCTTGCCGTTCGGTCCCTCGATGAACGGCTTCTCGCCGCGCTCGGCGAGCTCGGACTCGAGGATGATGCGGGTGCCGTCGGCGTAGGTGAGCGTCACGGTCTTCCAGACGCCGCAGGCCATGGCGTCCTGCGCCGGGGCGTCGGCCTCGACCGACACCGGGAACTCTTTGTCCTTACCGAGGAAGTACTGAACCGGATCGAGGAAGTGCTGGCCCATGTCACCTAGGCCACCCTGGTCGAAATTCCAGTAACCGCGGAACGAACCGTGGGCGCGGTGCGGGTGGTAGGGGATCAGCTGGGACGGGCCGCAGTACATGTCCCAATCGAGATGGGCGGGGACCGGCTGGGGCTCGAGGTTCGGCTTGCCGACCCAGAGGTTCACCTTCCAGGCGATGCCGCCGACGCAGGCAAGGCGCACGGTCAGCGGGCCGCCGAGGACGCCGCTGGCGACCACGCGACGGATGTCGCGGGCGGGACCGACGCCGTAGTAGTTGGTACGATTGAGGCGGAACCAGGTGTTCACGCGGAACGGCACGCGGGTCTCCTGCACGACCTTGCGCAGGGCGAGACCCTCGCCGATCGTGCGGGTCAGGGGCTTCTCGCACCAGACGGCCTTGCCCGCACGCGCCGCTTGGGCGGCGATGACGCCATGCCAATGGGGCGGCGTGCAGACGTGCACCACGTCGGCGTCGGCGAGACCGATGACCTCGCGGAAATCGCGCGTGCTGAGCGGGGTGTTGCCGCCGGCGGCCTTGACCTGGTTCACGCGGTTCCGGGCGTGGTTATCATCGACGTCGCACACCGCGAGCACGCGATGGGCGCCTTTCATATGGTCGCCGAAGTGGGCCCCGGAGCCGGAGATGCCGCCGCAACCGACGATGACGTGGTTCAACGTCTCGCTCGGCGGGACGAAACCGCGACCCAGCACATGGCGGGGGAGGATGGTGAAGCCGACGGCGGCAACAGCCGCTTTGCGCAGGAAGGAACGACGGGGCAATCGCATGGGGCTAGGTAGGGTGAAAACTCGACACACGACAACCCCCGATAGTTCCCGATGGGCATAAATCAGGCTTAAATGCCCAGAAACTTCCGTTTAGAACGGAAGTTCGCCTTTCGGCACGCCCACTGCAAGTGTGACGTCGATGAAAGTCTTCGCCTTCATGGACACGCTCACCGACCGGCCGGTGCAGGCCATCGCCGAACCCGACGGTACCTGGCGTCAGGTCATTCTCCGCGGTGGACGCTTCCAGACGACCCCCCAGGTCGTCAGCCCGGGACTACCCCTGCCCTGCGTCGTGCCGACGGCGATCTTTTGCGCCGGGGTGAACTACGCCGACCACGCGAAGGAATTCGGGGCCACGCAGCAGACCTACCCGACCATCTTCATGAAAAGCCCTGCCAGCGTCGTGGGTCACGAGACCGCCGTCCGCCTGCCGCGTTTCCTGCGCAGCGACAAGGTGGATTACGAGGGCGAGCTGGCGGTGGTCATCGGACGCGACTGCCGCAACGTCGCGCCGGACCAGGCGCTCGACCACGTGCTCGGCTACTGCTGCGCGAACGACGTCACCGCCCGGGACTGGCAGAAGGAATGGAGCGGCGGCCAATGGACGCGGGGGAAATCGTTCGATACGTTCTGCCCGCTGGGACCCTGCCTGACCACGGCGGACGAGCTCCGCGACCCCCAGTCGCTGCGCCTGCGCTTCCGGCTCAACGGGGCCGTGCGGCAGGACGCCCATACATCGTCGATGCAGTTCAAGGTCGCCGACCTGATTGCCTTCCTCTCCGGCAGCTCGACCCTGCCCGCCGGCTCCGTCATCCTGACCGGTTCGCCCGCCGGGGTCGGCATGGCGCAGGTCCCGCCCAGCTGGCTCCAACCCGGTGACGTGATGGAGGTCGAGATCGACGGCCTCGGGATTCTCCGCAACCGCGTGGAGGAGGAAATCCTCGGCTGAACCGTCGCCCCCTTTTGCTTTTTACGCAGGTCGGGCTAGGATGGGGTCCTGCCATGCCGGGAACCCTCCCCCCCTCCGCTTCCGACCGCGCGTCCCGCCTCGACCAGACTTTGGATGCCACTGCCGGCGTGCCTTTTTACGAACGATCGGATTGGCGGGTAGCCCTAGCCCTGCCCGAGGCCCGGCTGGAAGACCTACCGCGGATCACCAAGGCCGAACTGCGTGCGCATTCGCCTGGCGATTTCCTTCCGCGGCGCTTCGACCTAGCGACCTTGGAGAAGTCCGGCGAAATCGAGGAGGAGAGCACCTCCGGGACCTCCGGGGCCAGCGTGCGGGTGATCTTCGGCCGAACCTGGTGGGCCGAGCAGGAAGCCCGGGCCCTCCGCCGGCACCCCCTGATCGCCAGCCTTCTCGCCGCGGACCCGGCCGCGCGACGCGCGGTGCTGACCACACCCGGTTGCAGCGGGGTCAGCTGCTACGCCCGATGGCTCAACGTCGAGCAACGCACGCTGGGGTCGACGCTGTTCGTCAACCAGTCGCGCATCCCGTTCGCCCTCCCGGAGGAGAAACTCGCGCAGATGGCGGCCGAGACCGCGGCCTGGGCGCCGACCTTCCTCGACGTTGACCCGGTCCACGGGGCCTGGTTCGCGCTCCACTGCGAACGCCACGGGCTCCGCTTCCCTTCCCTGCGTTTCATCCTGACCAGCTACGAGTACGCCAGCGTCGTCCACCGTCGCATCCTCGAGCGCGCCTTCGGCGTGCCAGTCATCAACCTTTACGGCTCCAGCGAGACCGGCCACCTCCTCATCGACCACCCCGACGGCGGCATGCTCGGCTCCCTGGAGACCGCGGGGCTCGAACTGGCCGACGTCGACGGAAGCGGCGTGGGCCAGCTGCTCGTGACGACCCTCACCAACGAGTACCTGCCCCTGGTCCGCTACGAGATCGGAGACCACGCCGAGTACACGGGCGGACGCTGGATCGTCCATGGACGCCTCCGCGACACGCTCAGGAGCGCCGACGGCCGCGTGGTCACCACCCGGATGGTCGACGGATGCTTCCGGGACATCACCGGCGTCGCCCACTACCAACTGCGCCAATCCGCCGACGGCTCGGCGGAGCTCACCCTGCTACCGGAACACGCGAACGGCGACCTCTCCGCCCTCCACCCGCTACTGGCCAAGCGGTTGACCGAACTGCTGGGAAGGCCCGTCACCTTGGCGGACACCGACCGGATCGCCCCGGAGGATTCGGGGAAGTTCCGGCTGACGCTGCGGGTGGCTTAAACCAGCACCCTCGCTTTAAAAAAGGGGTTTCGGGCTGGAAAATCCTTGGCCAACCCGCCAAGGTGGGCTTTTCCCAACATGGAAGTCTACATCGATGGCAAGTTCTACCCCAAGGCCGAGGCCAAGATCTCCGTCTTTGACCATGGCTTCCTCTATGGCGACGGCATCTTCGAAGGCATCCGCCTCTACCAAGGCTGCGTCTTCCGCTTGGACGAGCACCTCGAGCGTCTCGAGATGTCGGCCAAGGCCCTGTGCCTCGACATGCCCTGGACCCGTGCGGAGATTGCCGAGATCGTCTGCGAATCCTGCCGGCGCAATAACCTGACCGACGGTTACATCCGCCTAGTGGTCTCCCGCGGCTTCGGAGACCTCGGCCTCTCGCCCAAGAACTGCCCGAAGCCCTCCATCATCTGCATCGCGGACAGTATCAAGCTCTACCCGGAGGAGCTCTACACGACCGGCATGCGCATCATCACCGCGCCGACGCGCCGCATCAGCCCGGCCGCCCTGCCGCCGATGATCAAGTCCCTCAACTACCTGAACAACATCATGGCGAAGATGGAGGCCCAGCAGCATGGCTTCCACGAGTGCCTCATGCTCAACGAGCAGGGCTACGTCTCCGAGTGCACCGGCGACAACGTCTTCCTGATCCACAAGGGCCGCCTCATCACCCCCGCCTCGCACGCTGGCGCGCTCGTCGGCATCACCCGCCAGGTCGCCCTCGAGGTCGCCGCGGCCCTCGGCATCCCGACCGTCGAGACGAACATCACCCGCTACGACGTCTGGAACGCCGACGAGTGCTTCCTCACCGGGACCGCCGCAGAGGTCATCCCCGTGATCGAGGTCGACGCCCGCAAGATCGGCTCCGGCAAGCCGGGCCCCCTCACCGCCCGCATCCTCGCCGAGTTCCGCAAGAAGGCCTCGCGGGAAGGCCAGATGATCCGCTGAGACCGCCGGCGCCCCGCCGCGCATGCCCGCCGAACCCGTCCCTCCGCCCGCCGCCGGCCGTGATGACACGCTGCGGCGGTTGCTCGGCATCGCTTGGTCGCACCGCGCCGACTGCCTGCAGCTGCTCGGGCTTCAGCTACTGCTCGTCTTCCTGACGGTCGCGGTCTTCGCCCTCGCCGGCGTGGCCATCGACACCCTCCGGCACTGCGGGGACCCCGCAATCCCCGCCCCCGCCCTGCCCTTCTTCGTACCGGCGGCCGCGAGCGACGGCCAGGTCATCGCCTGGCTGGCCGGCGGGATCGTCGTCGCGGCGCTACTCCGGGCCGCGCTCGCCTATGTCTTCGGCCTCGTCTCGGTGCGTTTCCTGCACGGCCGCATCGTCGTCAACCTCCGGGCCCAGGTCTTCGCCAAGCTGCAGCAACTGAGCTTCCGCTTCTTCGACACCAACGCCAGCGGGTCGATCATCAACCGCGTGACCTCCGACGCCCACTCAGTCCGCATCTTCATCGAAGGCGTGCTGCTGCAGCTGGCCATCATCGCCGTCACCCTCGTCGCCTGCTCGATCTACATGTTCCGGACCGACTGGCGGCTCACGCTCGCCTGCCTGTCGGTGCTCCCGCTCCAGGCCTGGTTCGCGATTCGCTTCTCCCGCCGGGTCCGCCCCGCCTACGAGGAAAACCGGGAGCTGATGGACCGGCTGGTCCTCGGTTTCTCGGAGAACGTGCAAGGCATCCAAGTCGTGAAGGGTTTCGCTCTCGAGCCGCGCGTGCAGGGTCGCTTCGAGGGCTGGAGCGAGGACATCCGGCTGCAGAAACGCAAGGTCTTCAAGGAAATCGCCCTGTTCTGGCCGGTAATCGACGGGCTCAACCGTCTCTCGATGGCCATCCTTGTCGGTTACGGCGGCTGGATGGTGGCCCGGGGCGACATCGCGCTGGGCACGGGCCTCGTGACCTTCGCCGGCCTGCTCCAGCAGTTCGCCACGCAGGTGACCACCTTGGCGGCGGTGGTCGACAACGCCCAGGTCTCGCTGGCCGGCGCCAAGCGCATCTTCGAAATCCTCGACACCGACCCCGGCGTGGCCTCGCTACCCGCCGCGCGCTCACCCGGGCGCTTCCTCGGCGAGGTCGCCTTCGAGGACGTCTCCTTCGAGTACCGCGAGAACGACACGGTCCTGCATCGACTGAGTTTCCGGGCCCGCCCCGGGAGCCGCATCGCCATCGCGGGCGCCACGGGCGCGGGCAAATCGGCCCTCCTCTCGCTCATCCCGCGCTTCTACGACCCGCGCTCCGGCCGCGTGACCCTCGATGGCCACGACCTGCGCGACCTCCCCCTGCCCGAGCTGCGCCGCCAGGTCGGGATGGTGTTCCAGGAGAACTTCCTGTTCTCCAACACGATCGCGGCCAACATCGCCTTCGGTCATCCTGACGCTAGCCAGGCGCGCATCGAGCGCGCCGCCAAGGTCGCGGGCGCCCACGGCTTCATCACCGCCCTGCCCGAAGGCTACGAGACCTACCTCGGCGAAGGGGGTGTCAACCTGTCGGGCGGCCAGCGCCAGCGTCTGGCCATCGCGCGCGCCCTGCTGCTGGAACCGACGGTCCTACTGCTTGACGACCCGACCTCAGCCATCGACCCGGAAACCGAACGCGAGATCCTCGAGGCGATGGAGTCAGCCATGGAGGGCCGGACCACGTTCATCGTCGCCCACCGCCTCAGCACGCTGCGTCGGGCCGACCTCATCCTCGTCCTCGAGCGCGGCCGACTGATCCAGAGCGGCACGCACGCGGAGCTGATGGCCCAGGACGGGCAATACCGCCGGGCCATCCTCGTCCAATCGGAGGGGACAGTCGCATGAGCAAGACAGGCCTCGAGATCGCCGTGCGACGGGCCCACCCGGACGACGAGGAGCCGGACCGGTTGCCGTTGCGCTGGTCGACCGTCGCCCGGCTGCTCGCCTTCACCGCCCCGCACCGGACGCAGCGGAACACCTTGTTGGCGCTCTGCGCGCTGCGCGCGATGGCGCTGCCCTTGCTGGCCTGGATGATCGGGGCGATCATCCGCGGTCCGGTCACCACCGGCGACGGCGCCGCCACCTTCCGCTGGCTGACGGTCTTCCTCGCCGCGGTCGTGCTGGCCGACGTCGCCCTATACTGGCGCATCCGGCTGGCGCACCAGATCGGCGAGGTGGTGCTACGCGACCTGCGTGACCGGCTCATGCGTCACTTGCTGACCCAGCCCCTGGCGTTCTTCCACGCCCGCCGGCACGGCAGCCTCATCAGCCGGATGATCTCGGACATCGAGGCGATGCGCAACGGCATCCAGAACAACTTCTTCATCACGATTGTCTCGTTCGGCCAGATGACCTGCGCCGCGCTGCTAATGCTCTGGGTGAACCCTCGTCTGTTCCTCGTCCTGCTGGCCATCGTCCCTTGCCTCCTGCTCGTGCACGCGGCCTTCCGCGGCAAGATTCTGCAGGCATCCCGCCTGCAGCAGGAAAGTTTCTCCCGCGTCACCTCGGCGCTGGCCGAGACGGTGCAGGGCATCCGGGTGACCCAAGGGTTTGCGCGCGAGGAGACCAACGCCGGGATCTTCTCCCGCCTGGTCCATACCCTCGCCGGCAACGTCGTCAAGACCGCCAGCCTCAGCGCGCTTTACCTGCCGCTGCTCGAACTCAACGCCCAGGGTTTCCTCGCGGCGCTCGTCGGGGTCGGCGGCTGGCTCGCCCTCGACGGCGGCCACACCGGCCTGGGCGACCTCGTCACCTTCTTCTTCCTGGCGGACCTCTTCTTCTCCCCCATCACCATCATCGGGACGCAGTTGTCGGAGGCCACCCTGGCCATGGCCGGGGCCGAACGCTACTTCCGCCTGCTGGACACGCCGCCGGCGTGGACCGACCGGACGGACGCCATTGCCTGCCCGCCGCTCCGCGGGGCGGTGGAGTTCCGCGACGTGACGTTCGCCTACCTGCCCGGCCGACCCGTGCTCCATACCGTGAACTTCACCGCCGAGCCCGGCCAGGTCATCGCGCTGGTCGGCCATACCGGCTCGGGCAAGTCCACCATCATCGGCCTGCTGGCCAAGTTCCAGCGACCGGACAGCGGACAGGTGCTCGTGGACGGGCACGACCTCGCGGACCTCCGGCAGGAGACCCTGCGTCGCCAGATGGGCTTCGTCTTCCAGCAGAACTTCCTCTTCGCCGGCACCGTCGCCGACAACGTGAAGGCCACCCGCCCGGAAGCATCGGACGAGGCGGTCCGCCAGGCGTTCCGCGACCTCGACTGCCTCGACCTGATCGAGGCCCTGCCGCAAGGGATTCATACCCCGGTATCGGAAAAGGGCCGCGGACTCTCGCTCGGGCAGCAACAGCTGGTGGCCTTCGCCCGTGCGCTGCTCGCCGACCCGCGCATCCTGGTCCTAGACGAGGCGACGAGCGCGGTCGACACGTTGACGGAGTCCCGGCTGCAGGCGGCCCTCGCCCGCCTCATGCGCGGGCGGACTAGTTTCGTCGTCGCGCACCGCCTCAGCACGATCCGCAAGGCGGACCAGGTGCTCGTGATGAATCACGGGCGCATCGTCGAGCGCGGCACGCACGGGAGCCTACTCGCCGCGGACGGCGCCTACGCGCGACTGCACCGCGATTTCCTCAGCTCAACGACCTGACCGTTCGGGCGCCGAGACCTTCGGGGCGGCCGGCAAGACGGGCGGTTCGGTCAGCTTCGGCGCCGGGGCGAAGTCAGGTTGGGCCTCCCTTAGGTCATCGCCGACCACCGTGTAATCAAAGGCATAGGCGATACCGCGGCGGACGGGATCGGGGGCGTAGAAGTCGCCGACCGGCGAACGCCGGACGACGGCCAAGGAGCAGACCTGGGCGGCACGAAAGGTCAGCAGCTCGCGCTGCGCCGCGGCCACCGTGGCGGGCGGACGGACCCGGTCGACGACCGGAGCAGTCTCCGCGCCTTGCTTCAGCCGGATGGTCATGGCGGCGAACTGGGCAGAGGTCGCGACCGCCCCCTCCGCACCCAGTTGGACCAGCGTCAGCCCGCGCGGATCCTCGCCCGCGGAGAAGGTCCAGTCGCCCTGCCCGAGGGCCGGGTAACGGTCCGCGTCGAGCCGTTTGGTGTCGGCGGGAAGGACGACCAGGACGCGACGGACCGGTCCGCCGGGGTTGCCCGGGTAACTGAAACGCTTGCGCCACAGCGGCCAATACCGCCGGCCGACGTCGTCGATCGCCTCGGGACCGCCGGGCCCCTCCACGACGAGGAAACGTTCCTTGAGCAAGGCGATCTCATCCGGGGCAAGGGATGCGACCTCCGCGCCGACGCGGCGGACCGGCGAGGCGTTCGCCGGTAAGTCGGCCCCGGTGAGCAGGATGACCTCGACTGGACCGGCGAGACGGTGGTCGACCCAGGCGATGAAACCGTAGGGCACGGCGGTCATCGCCGCGGCCAGCAACACGCCGGCGCCCACGGCGCGGGCGAGACGCTCCTCGGGACGCAGCGAGGCCATCAGGGCCGCGCCAGCGAAGGCGGCGGCGTGGACCGAGATTTGCGTCCCCAGCTGCCACGCGTAAGCGGCGACCTCATCGGCGTCGCCGAACCAGCGGTAACGCAGCACCTGCAACAGGACCCAGCCAGCACCGGCCAAGGCGCCCAACAACGGGGCGTAGCGCAGGCCCAGACGCTCATACGGACGCGTCAGGGCGGCGGAAACGACCGCGGCCAGCAGGCCGCCGAAGAACACATCCTTGACGGAGGCGGCGCCCCCCGTGCCGAGGGCGGCCAGGACGAGGAAGCCCCAGGTGAACCAGTAGGTCCGCGCGAAGGTTTTCATTCCCCGACGACCGTCCCGGGCGGCACGACGGCGCCCTTCTTCACGACGATGACGCCGTCGCGCACGAAGAGAGCGTCGGTCTCCCACTTCTCCGGCAGACCCTGCGGCGAAAGCCGGCAACCGTCGCCGATACGCGCGTTCTTGTCGATGATGGCGTTGCGGATCAGGCAGTTCGCCCCAACCCCGATGTCGGGACGGCCGAGTCCGTGGTTGCTCGCGAGGTCATGCGGCCGCTCGAAGGCGTCCGCCCCCATCATCACGACGTTCTCGAGGCGGGAACCACCGCGAATCACGGAGCGCACGCCGATCACGCAACGCTCGAGGTCGGAATCGTCGACAATCGCGCCATCCGCCATCAAGACCCGGCGGGAACGGGCCCCGTTGAGCTTGGCCGGAGGCAGGTAGCGCGAATGCGTGTAGACCGGATTCTGGTCGTCGAAGAAATCGAACGGCGGCACCGGGTCGGTGAGGGTAAGGTTGCACTCCCAGAAGGAGCCGACGGTGCCGATATCCTCCCAATAGCCGTCGAAGACGTAGGCCATCATGCGTTTCGAGGCGAGCAGGCCGGGGATGACCTCCTTACCGAAATCCGTCTGGGAGTGATCGGCCAGCGCCTCGCGCATCACCCTACCCGAGAAAAGGTAGATTCCCATCGACGCCAGGCAATAGGGGCGCTCCGACTTGTCGGAAAGGCGGGCGCGGGCGGCGCCGCCCAGAACGAGCGAGGAGATGACCGCCGGATCCTTGGGCTTCTCGACGAACTCGACGATGCGCAGGTCGGGGTTGACGCGCATGACGCCCAGGGCGGAAACCTGGTCGGAGGGTATGGCCTTGGCCGCGATCGTGACGTCGGCCGCGTTCTCGATGTGCTGGCGGGCGAGCTCTTCCAAATCCATCCGGTAAAGCTGGTCGCCCGACAGGATCAGCACGAGGTCCTCGTCGCGGAGGTTGTAGTGGTGCAGGTTCTGGCGGACCGCATCGGCGGTACCCTGGTACCAGGACTCCTTGTCCCCGGTCTGCTCGGCGGCCAGGATGTCGACGAAGCCGCGGCCGAAGCCGTCGAACTTGTAGGTCTGTTGGATATGCTTGTGCAGCGAGGCGGTGTTGAACTGCGTCAGGACGAAGATCTGGTTGATGCCGGAGTTGAGGCAATTGCTGATCGGGATGTCGACCAGCCGGTAGTTGCTGGCCAGCGGCACGGCGGGCTTGCAGCGGTCCTTCGTGAGCGGGTAGAGGCGGGAGCCGCGGCCACCCCCCATGATGATGCTGATGACTCGAGGAAGGGACGGCATGGCAGTACCTCCAGCATCTCCCGTGCCCCCGACCTCTCAAGCGAAAAGCCGACTGGCGGCTTGAAGAACCGCCCCGGGCGGGGTTGCATCGGCCTAACGATGGCCTTCGCCTTCCACATCCTCGGCACCAGCAGCTCCGGCAACTGCTCGATCCTCGAATGCGACGGGGCCCGGGTCATGCTGGACGCCGGCTTCCCGGGTCCGCGACTGGAGGCGTCGCTCCACCGGCTGGGCACCGAGGCCCGGGCGCTCGACGCGGTCTTCATCACCCACGAGCATAGCGACCACTGCATCGGGTTGGCGGCGCTCCTGCGCCAGAACCCCGCGCTCAAGGTCTTCGCCAACCGCGAGACCGCCCGTCGCATCCAAGGCACCCTTAAGGTCCGCCCGGACTGGCAGCTCTTCGAGACCGGCAGCACCTTCGAGTTCCGCGGCCTGTCGATCACCGCCATCCCGATCCCCCACGACGCGGCGGACCCCGTCGGGTTCGCGCTCGACTGCCCAGGCGAGGCGGGGCGACCAGGTCGGCGGGTGACCTGGCTGACGGACCTCGGGCACGTCACCGACGTCGTGCGTCATCATGCCGCTCTGGCCGATATCCTGGTGCTCGAGTCGAACTACGACGACGAGATGCTAGACCTCTCCAAGCGCCCCCTGAACCTGAAGCAACGGATCCGCGGGCGGCACGGACACCTCTCCAACCTCGCAGCGCGCGACCTGCTGCTGGGGCTCCGCGAGTGGCGGGCCACCGAACTGCTGCTTGGCCACCTGAGCAAGGAATGCAACCGCACCACCATCGTGGAAGGCGTCATGCAGGAGGTGCGCGCCGCCAAGGGCGACCTCCGGGTCACCGTGGTCGACCCGCTGGAGGAAACCCCCGTCAGCGTCTGGTAGCGCCCCGTTCAGCGCTTGGGCGGGACCGCGACGTCGTCGCCAGACGCGCCAGCGGCGGGGGGGGTGGGCGCGGCGGCCGTCGCCTTGGCCGGAGCCCCTTGGGCCAGCGAGCCGGCCAGGCGCTTGATCGCGGCGCCGCAGGCCGGGGAGGCCGGATTGAGGTCCTGCGCCTGCAGCCAGGCCGTCAGCGCGGCGGCCTCGCCGCCGTCCTTCTCGAGTTTCTCGGCGATGCCGATGGTACGCGCGTAGTCGGCCACCAGCGGGGCGATGTCGGAGCGGGTCTTCGCCAGCACCAGGTCATCCGGCTCGGCCCGCGAGGTCTCGACGATCACGTCCCAGGCGAGGTACGGGTTGTTCTGCGAGGCCAGGACCTGCGCCTTCTGGATGTTGGCATCGAGCTCGCCGATGCGGTTCACGACCTGCCGGAGCTTGTCCGAACGGGCCTTGTCCTGCGCGAGGGCCAGGGCGAATTCTAGCTTCTTATTGAAGATATCGCGCCACTTGGCCTCGGAGACCATGCGGTCGAACTCGGGGATCTTCTGGGCCAGCGTGTCCTGACGGCTGACGACCTGGTTGGCGAAGTCCTTCACCGCGGGGTTCTGCGGCCAGATCTTGGTCGCCCGCTCGAGGGCGGCCTCGGCCTTGGCGGTATCCCCGGAGAGGGCGGCCTGCTTAGCGGAGAGGACCGCCATGTTGGAGGCGTTGATCGCGTTGTTGACCTTGGAAAGGATCGCGGCGCCCGGGAAGTCGCGGGCCCGGCCGCGGACCTTGTTGACGTAACCTTCGACGTTGGCGAGGTCGTGCTCATCCCCCAGCCGCTGCAGTTCGCGCAGGTCGCGCCAGAGCTCGAGCATGTCGCGCTTCTTGGCTTGGTCGTACATCATGACCGAGGGCTCGAACTCCCCGAGAAAGTAGGTCTCCTGCAGCCGCTCGAAGGCGCCGTAGAGCTCGCCCTGCTTCACGAGGTCGTCGACGGTCTTCATGCCCAGGGTGACGTCGGTCATCGCCTCGCGGGCGAGCGTGTCGATCGACTCCAGCGTGGGCACGAAATCGGAGACCGGGAAGAACTCCTTCACTTCCTTGGCGCCGACCCGGATGTTCTGGTTGCCGCTCTTGAAGAGCACGCGGTAGAACGCCGAGGTGATGATGCAATGGCGGTAGCGGCGAGCGAGGAGGAACCCGACCATCTGCGACTGGAACTCCACCTGGGCCTTGAGCCCCAGCGCGGTCATCTCCGCGTTCCTGGCGAGGATCTCGGCCTGGGTGCGCTGCTCGTCCTTGACCCGGAAACCGAGCTCAGTGGTCCCGGAGGACGACTTGGCCAAGGTGGGCTGGCCGGCCTTGCCGGGCGCCGAGGAGCGCTCGTCGTTGGCCGACTCGATCTTCTCGGCGCGGTTGACGATGACGGTCTCCTGGGACTTGCGAATCACCTCGAGCTGATTCTTGCTCACCTCGAGCGAGCGGAATTCCGCCCGCATGTTCCAGATCTTCTGCACCTGGGTGGCAATCGTGAGGGAGTTGTTGCCGTCCACCTCGAACTCCGCGGCCTGGAAGAGCAGGTTGAAGGCCTCCTGCTGGTTGGCGATGTAGTTGGAGTTGTTGATGTTGGCCGGCGAGAGGAGGCGCTCGATGCGCTGGAGCAGCTGCTGGTACTTCAGCATGTCGCCGCCGGCGGCCGGCGCGGACAGGTAGCGCTCGAAGCGCATGCGCATGGCGCGGGAATTGCCGAGATTGAAGGTCTTGCCCTTCCACTGCATGGAGCCGTTCTCCATGTCGACCGAGTCGCTGTTCACGTCGAACAGGCGGTCGGCGCCGCCCTCGGCCGTGGAACTGCGGTAGTCGCCGCCGCCGCCGCCGGACACCGCCGCGCCAGGCGGCGGGGCTTGGGCGAAGCCTTGGGCGACCAACGCGCACCAACCGAGACAGACGAGGAGGGATGTACGCATGGCGGGAAAATCAGAAGCGTTCGAGGTCCTCGACCAGGAGGAGGTCGCGGTTCAGCCGGACCTTGAACTTGAAACGTTGGCCGACCTCGAAGGACTGGGTGGAGTCGGCCGGCACGAAGACCGGCAGGCGGCCGAGGTTGGCCTTGTCCATCTCCTTATCGCGGTCGACGATCGGGCTCACCACCAGCAGGCGTCCCTTGCCCTCGAGGAAGGCAAGTTGCTGCTCGACCTTGCAATCTAAGCGGTAGGAATTGCCCTGCAGCGCCGTCCAGTCCTGGCGGTAGGACTTGAGCGAGAACGGGGAGAGGTTCGTGAACTTACCCCCGGTGCGTCCGACGACGACGACGAGCAGCACGGCGATGACCACGAAGGGGATGCCGAGCGCGAAAACCAGGGGGTTGATCTTGGACATGAACGGAGGAAAGGAAGGGGCTAAAAGAAGTCTAGGGGCAAAACGGCTCAGTTCCAGCGCTTTTGCTGGCAACCGACCATGATGAGGGCGATGGCCAGCATCGCATGGACAGCCAGGACCATGATTGAGACCTGATTGTCGGCGATCTGGGCGGACTTATCCGCCAGGCTGTTCACGTAGGCCCCCCAGAGGCGCACGGACTGGTCATCGGCCATGGACTTCATGAAGCCGGACCAGCCCCAATAGGAGTTGATGAAGGGGCGACAGACCCAGGTCAGTTGGTCGGGCAAGGCCAGCACCACACCGGACAGCGGCAACTGGAAGCCGACGAGGTAGATCGAGAGCAAGGAGGACTTCTCGGGCGACGCCAGCAAGGCCGAGAACGCCAGGCAGACCACCGACATCGAGACGCAACTCGCGACAAGGATGCCGAGCTGGGGGGCCCACCCTCCCGGGAAGCAACAGATCAGCTTCACGAAGAGGCACATCCAGACGCCCTGGAAGACGGCGATGAGGGAGACGAAGGTGATCTTGGAGAGCGCGTAGGACCAGGGACGCAGGCCGGTCATGCGTTCCTTCTCGTAGAGCTGCCGCTCGGCGGAGATCTCGCGCCCGCCGTTGTTCGCGCCCATGAGCGTGAGCAGGATCACCTGGAACATGACCAGACCCGCGGCCATGTTCGCCACGCGGGCATTGTTCAGCGAGTCGGCGATCCGCGCCTGAAACTCCGACACCGAGGCCGGATTGCTCTCGAGGGAGATGTCCTGCAGATTCCAGACCCCGTTGAAGTTGAAGATGACGACCAACAGCGGAAAACCGAACGTGATCGCGAGCGTGAGGCCGAGGTACCCGGTATCGCGGAAGAACAGGCGGAGGCGACGGGCCAGCAGCGTGCAGAACTGCGAGACGCCGCCGGGCAGGACCGGCTCGGGGAGCGGCTCGGGTTCCGGCGAGGTCCCCACGGCCGCCGCGGCGGCCTCGAACGCACCTGGGTGCTCGGCCTGGTGGATCGCCCAGCGGTCGCGCCAGGTGGCGAGGTCCGAGGCGTTGAGCACCTCATAGAGCCCCAGTCCGTCGGGAATTTTGAAGTAACCCAAGAGCGCCTGCGGGGAGCCCTGGAAGACGACGTCTCCCTGGTAGACGACCGTCACCCAGTCGAACTGGTAGAGCTTCCCGAGGTTATGGATGATGCAGACGAAACTCTTGTCCCGCTTCGTCGCGAGGTCGCGCAGCAGCGCGAGGATCTGATCCTCGGACTGCGGGTCGAGGCCGGACGTCACCTCGTCGCAGACCATGCAGGCCGGATCGAGCGTCAGTTCCAGCCCCAGGGAGAGCCGGCGCAGCTGCCCGCCCGAAAGCGACGAGACGCGCTTATTGCGGTGCGGCTTGAGGCCGGTGACGTCGAGCACCCCCTCGAGGCGGGTGCGGCGATCGGCGGCAGAGGGGACGGCTAGGCGCAGGGCATAATCTAGGGACTCGCCGACGGTCAGCTGGGCCTGCGCGGCGGTGAACTGAGGGGCGAAGCCGACCTTGCCGACGAGATCCTCCGAGCAGGTGATCGGGACGCCGGCCAGCGAGGCCTCGCCGGTCGACGGCAGGATGCCGAGGATGGCCTTCATCAAGGTCGTCTTTCCGCAGCCCGAGGGACCGATGACGGCGTTGAGCCCCTTCGGCAGGAAGCGTGCGGTGGCGTGGTCGAGGATGATGGGACCGTCGGCGCCCGCCTGCACGGTGAGGTCTTGGCAGCTCAGCATCGGGAGTAGTCTTGCTTCGGGCCTGCCTCGGGTAAAGGATTAACACCATGAGACTGCCCGCCCTCGCCTTGGCCGCCCTCGCGCTTACCGCCCTCGCCCCCGACGCCCTCGCGCTTAAGATGAAGAAACGGGCCATCCCCAACGGCGGCATCTTCGGCATCGAGGTAGCCGGGACTGAGCTGTCCTTCTACGGCCGGGCCGATCACGTCGTCTCGGTCTCCTTCCAGGAGTACACCACCGGCGCCTACCTGGTCAGCGAGGTCGTCGTCGACATGCAGAACTCCAACCAGCAGCTGCGCATCTACTTCACCCGTCCGCCCGGCAGTGCCGACGTCGCCGACCGCGCCAACCGCGCCAGCGTCGCGAACTCCCAGAACCGCGGGCTGGACCCGGCGGCCGCTTCCAAGCTCCCCATCCCCGGCCCCCTCGGCGCGATCGAGTCCAAGGTAAACAACGTCACCCAATCGGCCACCGCCGGGCTCGTCGTCAAAACTTACCCGAACACGACGCACGCCAAGACGATCGAGATGGTGGTCAGCTCGAAGGCCGAGCTGCAGCGCTTCTACGGGGCGTTCAAGGACCTGCTCTGCGCCCGCACGGTCACCGCTTCGGCCGGGTCGACCATCGAGGGCGGTGACGCGGCCGCGGCCCAGGCCGCGGCGGCGGGCGGCACCCCTAACGTGACGATCAACCAAATCGGCGGGACCATCTTCGTTATCGAGTGATTGCAGGCCTATAGGCGGCTTGAACTCCTTACGGGGAGCCATTGAGATGGCTTCCTTGCCATGCGACGTCACTTCCCCGCCCTGCTGCTGATCCTGACTGTCGCCCTCGCCTCAGCGCAGAACTTCCTCCCCAAGCCGGTCCAATGGTCTCCGATCATGGACGCTCCCGCCACGCCACTCATGGGCGCCAACCTGGTGGCCGACCCGGCCTTCCCGCTGACCGAGAACTACATCCGGCCCCGGATCGGGGCCACCGCCGCCGGGAAGACCACCCTTCGGTTGGTCAAGGCGGACCAGCATGGTGATTTCGTCTTCGGACCCGAAGGCTACGCCATCATCAACGAGCCGGGCAAGGATATCATCATCGAGGCCGCCACCGAAGCCGGTGCCTTCTACGCCTTCAACACGCTGGACGCGCTCACCTACCAAGGCTCCGACCGCAAGGCCTACGTCCGCCCTGGAATGGTGCTCGACCGTCCCCGCTTCGCTTGGCGCGGCGTGATGCTCGACGAAGGCCGGCACTTCCTCGGCAAGGAGCAGGTGAAGCGGATGCTGCACCTGATGTCCCTCTACAAACTCAACGTGCTCCACTGGCACCTGACGGAGGACCAGGGCTGGCGGGTCGAGATCAAGAAGTACCCGAAGCTCACCGAGGTCGGCGCCCGCCGCGATGCCTCTCCCGTGATGGGCGACCGGAACCAGTCCGACGGCCGGCCCTACGGCGGCTTCTACACCCAAGAGGACCTAAAGGAGATCGTCGCCTACGCGGCCGCGCGCCACATCACCGTGGTGCCGGAGATCGACATGCCGGGCCACGCGAGCGCCGCCATCGCAGCCTACCCGGAACTGGGCAACACCGACGTCCCGGGCTATGCACCGAAGGTGGCGACCAGCTGGGGTGTCAAATATTACACACTGGCCCCGAAGGAGGAGACCTTCCGCTTCATCGATGACGTCTTCGCCGAACTCTGCCCGATCTTCCCCGGCGCCTACTTCCACGTCGGTGGCGACGAGGCCCCGAAGGACCAATGGAACAAGTCCGCCTTCGCGAAGGGCGTTATGGCCCGCGAGAAACTGAAGGACGCGCACGAGCTCCAGGCCTACTTCATCGGCCGACTGGAGAAGATGCTGCAGGCCCGCGGCAAGAAACTGATCGGCTGGGACGAGATCCAGGAGGGCGGCCTGTCCAAGTCGGCGACCATGATGGTCTGGCGCGACTGGAAGTGGGCGCAGCTGGCCGCCGAGCGCGGCAACCCGATTGTGATGGCCCCGACCTCCCACACCTACTTTGACTACGGCCAAGGCAAGCGCCCCGCGGACCCGCGCTTCGACGTCATCGGCGGCAACCTGACGGTGGAGAAGGTCTACGCCTTCGACCCGGTTCCTCCCAAGTTCACCCCCGAGCAACGCAAGCTCGTGCTGGGGTGCCAAGCCCAGCTCTGGTCCGAGTACATCTACAACGGGGCCAAACTCGAGTATATGGCCTTCCCTCGACTCATCGCACTGGCTGAGGTCGCCTGGTCGGACCCCGCCGGCCGTTCTTGGCCGGAGTTCCAGGCTCGGCTGGGACGCGACCTCGAGGGCCTAAAGGGTCTCAAGGTCAATTACCGCCTCCCAGACGGCAGCCCGGCCGTGACGGACAAGGTCGGTCGGGGCGAATAAGCCCTGGCGGACTGCTGGGAGGCAAGTCCGGCTTGACCGTGGCGGGGGGGGCGGCTTGTGTTCGCCTTTACTCCCATGGCTTCCCTTCCCGTCAACCGCATCAAGAAGAAGAACATCATGAGCTACAACGGTGAGCTCTGCATCGTTCTGGAGTGCCTCGTCCGCACCCCCCCAAACAACGCCTCCTACGTCCAGATGGAGCTCCGCTCGATCAAGACCGGCGCCAAGATCCCGGTTCGTTGCGGCATCGGCGTCAGCTTCGAGGTCTTCGACAACTCGATCAAGCAGCTCGAGTTCTCCTACGAGGCCGACGGCAGCTATATCTTCGTCGATACCGACTCCAACGAGGAATACTACATCTCGGCCACGACCCTCGCGGACTCCAAGGAGTTCCTGATCTCGGGCACCTCCTACATGGTCCTCTTCGTCGAGGAGAAGCCGGTCACCGTCGACCTACCCCCTTCCGTCACCGTCGAGGTCCTGGAAGCCCCGCCCGCCGTCAAGGGCGACACCGCCGGCAACGTCCAGAAGACGGTCACCTGCGAGAACGGCCTCCAGGTCAACGTCCCGCTCTTCATCAAGCAGGGCGAGAAAATCAAGGTCAGCACCGAGAACAAGGAATACCTGGGTCGCGCCTGAGCCTCCCGGCAACCTTCCGCGAACCCCGGCGACCCCGGGGTTCTTTTTTGGTCTGGTGACCAAGCACCCCATGGCATGCATAGACCCGCAGGGATTCGAACCCCGACAAAGTGAACCAAAATCACTTGTGCTACCGTTACACCACGGGTCTGTGCACCCCTACTGAAGAGCCTTCCGGTGGGGAGAGTCAAGCGTGTCCAAGGCGAGGTTGACGCTGGGGGTGTCCTTCCTCATTTCCCCTGTATGCCCGCCGCCGCCGTCAAGAAGTCTAAGTACCGTCGTATCGTGCTGAAGATCAGCGGGGAAGCCCTTCGGAACGACGCCTCCGGCGAATCCATCGATCCGGCGGTGCTCGACCGCCTCGCCGAGGAGCTGAAATCCCTCCGCCAACTCGGCACGCAGGTCGCGGTCGTGGTCGGCGGCGGCAACATCTTCCGCGGCCTCGCCGGCGCCCGCGCCAACGGCACCGACCGCACCACGGGCGACAACATGGGCATGCTCGCAACCGTCATCAACGGCCTCGCCCTCATGGACCGCCTCGAGAAAGCCGGCCTTGAGGTCCGCGTCATGACCGCCATCCCGATGGACCGCATCGCCGAGCCCTTCATCCAGCGCCGCGCCACGCGTCACCTCACCCGCGGCCGCATCGTCATCTTCGTCGCCGGCACCGGCAACCCGTACTGCACGACCGACTACGCCGCCGCCCTGCGCGCCAACGAGATCGGCGCCGACGCCATCCTCAAGGCGACCAAGGTCGACGGGGTCTACGACAAGGACCCGATGAAGCACAAGGACGCCAAGCGCTACGTCCGCGTCTCGCACGCCGAGGCCCTCACCAAGCGTCTGGGCGTGATGGACGCCGAAGCCTTCTCGCTCTGCGAGGCCAACAAGCTCCCGATCATCGTTTTCTCGATGTCGGACAAGGGCGCCGTGAAGAAGGCCGTCCTCGGCCAGCGCATCGGCACCCTGGTCGCCTGATTTTCCAACCAAACACATCCCCCCTCCCCCTCCCATGGACATCAAGAAAATCATCGCCGACGGCGCCAACGCCATGAAGAAGGCGGTCGACCACACCTCCCACGAGTTCGCCACCCTGCACACCGGCAAGGCCTCCCCGGGCATGATCGAGAATATCCAGGTGCACGTCGAAGCCTACGGCACGACGCAGCGGCTGAAGGACATGGCCGCCATCACCACCCCCGACGCGCAGACCATCGTGGTCCAGCCGTTCGACAAGGGCGTGATGGACGAAATCCGCAAGGCCATCATGGCCGCGAACGTCGGCATCAACCCCGTCCCGCAGGGCAACTTCATGCGCTGCCCGGTCCCCTCCCTCTCCGGCGAACGTCGCCTCGAGCTCGCCAAGCGCGCCACGCAGATGGCCGAGGAAGGCAAAGTCCGCGTGCGCAACGCCCGCCGCGACGCCCTCGAGCTCCTCAAGAAAGGCAACAAGGACAAGCTCGTCACGGACGACGAGATGAAGCGCTCCGAGAAGGAGATCCAGACCCACACCGACAAGTTCACGGTCGACATCGAGAAAAACCTCAAGGCCAAGGAAGCCGACCTGAAGGGTTAATCCGTCGCGCCCGCCCATTCCGATGAATATCCACGAATACCAGGCGAAGGAACTCTTCGCCCAGTTCGGCGTCGCCGTGCCCAAGGGCGTGGCGGTCAAGTCCGCCGCCGAGTTCGAAGGTGCGCTCGCCAAACTCGATGTCGTAGGCGGCATCATGGTGAAGTCCCAAATCCACGCGGGCGGCCGCGGCAAGGGCAACTTCACCGACGGCTTCAAGGGCGGCGTGAAGTTCTCCGCGACCAAGGAGAAGGCGCTCGAGAACGCCAAGGCCATGCTCGGCAACACCCTCGTGACCGCGCAGACCGGCGAGGCCGGCCGCAAAGTCCAGACCATCTACTTCACCGAGGCCGCCAACCTCGGCAAGCGCCCCGACGGCCGCGATGACGAGTACTACCTCGCCATCCTGCTCGACCGCGCGACCTCCTACCCCGTCATCGTCGCCTCGACCGAAGGCGGCATGGAAATCGAGCACGTCGCCCACCACGCCCCGGAGAAGATCTTCAAGGTGCAGGTCGACCCGGCCGTCGGCCTCCAGGCCTTCCAGGCCCGCCAGATCGCCTTCGCCCTCGGCTTCAGCGGCGAGCTCTTCAAGCAGTGCGTCGCCCTGGTCACCAAGCTCTACCAGTTCTACTGGGAGAAGGATTGTGCGATGGTCGAGGTGAACCCGCTCTTGGTCACCAAGGAAGGCAAGCTCCTCGCCCTCGACGCCAAGGTTTCGTTCGACGACAACGCCCTCTTCCGCCACCCAGACGTGCTCGCACTGCGCGACCTCAACGAGGAGGACGCCAAGGAGATCGAGGCCTCCAAGTTCGGACTCTCCTACATCGCCCTTGACGGTAACATCGCCTGCCTCGTCAACGGCGCCGGCCTCGCGATGTCCACGATGGACATCATCCAGCACTTCGGCGGCAGCCCCGCCAACTTCCTCGACGTCGGCGGCGGCGCGACCAAGGACCAGGTCACGGCGGCCTTCAAGATCATCCTCGGCGACCCCAACGTGAAGGGCATCCTCGTCAACATCTTCGGCGGCATCATGGACTGCAACGTGATCGCCACCGGCATCATCGAGGCCGTCAAGGAGACCGGCCTCAAGCTCCCCCTCGTGGTGCGCCTCGAAGGCAACAACGTCGACGCCGGGAAAGCGACGCTCGCCGCTTCCGGCCTGACCATCGTCTCCGGCGATTCCATGGCCGACGCCGCCCAGAAGATCGTGAAGCTCGTCAACGCCAAGTAACCCCTCACCGCACTTCCTCATGTCCATTCTCGTCAAAGAAGATACCCGCATCCTCGTCCAGGGGATCACGGGGGATTTCGGCGCCCGCCATGCCCGCCTGTCCCTCGACTACGGCTCACAGGTCGTCGCCGGCGTCACCCCGGGCAAGGGCGGCCAGGTCTTCGAGCACGCCGGCAAGAAGGTCCCGATCTTCAACACCGTCGCCGAAGCCGCCAAGCAGACCGGTGCCACGGTCTCCGCGATTTTCGTCCCCCCGCCCTTCGCGGCCGACGCCATCCTCGAGTGCTTCGACGCTGACCTCGACCTCGCCGTGGCCATCACGGAAGGTATCCCGGTCCGCGACATGGTCCGCGCCAAGCGCGCCATGGCCGGTCGCCGCACCCGCCTCATTGGTCCGAACTGCCCCGGCCTCGTGACCCCGGGCCGCGGCGACAAGTCCTCCGGCGGCTGCCGCATCGGCATCGCCCCTGGCTACATCCACAAGCGGGGCAACGTCGGCGTGGTCTCCCGCTCCGGCACGCTGACCTATGAAGCCGTCTGGCAGCTCACCTGCCGCGGCAAGGGCCAGTCGACCTGCGTCGGCATCGGCGGCGACCCCGTCAACGGCACCTCGCACCTCGACGTCATCAAGCTCTTCAACGACGACCCGGAGACCGAAGCCATCATCATGATCGGTGAGATCGGCGGCAGCGCCGAGGTCGAAGCGGCGCGCTGGATCAAGGAGCACTGCAAGAAGCCGGTCGCCGGTTTCATCGCGGGCGCCACCGCCCCGGCCGGCCGTCGCATGGGTCACGCCGGCGCCGTCATCGGCGGGGCGGAGGATACCGCCGCCGCGAAGATCAAGATCTTCCAAGAGTGCGGCATCTCCGTCGCGGCCACGCCGTCCGACATGGCCGATGCCCTACTGCGCATCTGGAAGGGCTGAAGCCCATCCATCCCCGATCAGGGCTGCCCTTTGGCAGCCCTTTTTGTTGCTCGAAATAGCTCCAAACGACGGGTTTCCCTCCGTTATCCGGCTGGTCACGGGGTGCGCATGAGCGTAGGCTGAACCTACCCTCATGCGCTCCCTTACCCTACTGCTCGTGCTGACAACTGCCGGGCTCCTTGGCGCCGAGGAAGCCAAACCCAAGGTCATCACCGCGACGCCGGTCGAACGCCCCCTACCGAACGAAAAGACGAAACTGCCATGGCACATGGTCAACCTCTGGTGGACCATCCCCGAGACGCCCGACTTCGAGTCGCTGGAGATCGACGTGTCGATCAGCGACAACCTCGATCCGGCTAAGCTCAACCTCTACATCGCGCCAATCGGGATCGGCCAGCTGAACGAGACGAACTTCTACGGCGGCATCCAGACCAACATCGGCGGCAACCCGGTGTCGGACGCGAGCCCGCAGGGCGCCTACCATAAGGGTAAAGGCGCGATCTTTTCCCGCTGGGGCAAGAAGGACCTCGATACCTCCTTCGTAAGTCCAGCCGGGAACGGGCTGACCGAGGCCGCGGGTTACGAGGGCGATTTCGCCTCGGGTCGTCGCCCCTTCCCCTGGAAGGCCGGGACCTACACCTACGCGATCCGGAAACTTTCCTACGAGAAGGACAAGGACGGCAAGGAGTGGACTTGGGTCGGGGCCTTCCTCACCGAGCACGCCACGCGCCAGACGGTCTTTATCGCCTCGCTCAAGTTCCCAGGCCAGACGCTGAAGTTCTGGGGCCGCCATTCGGCCTTCATCGAAATCTACGGCGGCAAGGAGGTCGTCATCGCCGAGCTGCCCAAGCTCGAGGTGCGCATCGGCATGCCCCGGATCAACGGTCAGGCCGTCGAGGTGCAGAAGCTTCAGGTAAACTACCCCCGCGACCAGGGTCCGGCCTCGCCCGCGATCATGACCACCGAGCTGGCCCCGAGCGGCAAGGAAGTCGTGTGCAAACTGCACAACGAGATCCTCGCCCGCGAGAAGTGGTACTTCCCGCTCATCCCCGTCACCCCAGGCGCTCCGCCCGCACCGGCTAAGTAAGGATGCGCCCGCTGACCCTACTCCTGCTCTCCGTCACGGCCGGGACCACCGCCGCCGACCTCCCCACGCGCCGCGGCACGATCCGGGTCGAGGCGAACGGTTTCGAGGCCCGCGAACCGGACATCGCCAAGGTCTGCCTTTCGGCGGTGGGCGAGCTCCAGAAGTTCTGCCCGGAGCTCCCGACCGAGAACGTCGTCATCGTCCGCGGGACCAAAGGCCCGATCACGCTCTTCCAGCGCAACGACCGGAGGGAGGTCGTCGTGAAACTGGACACCGGCAAGACCTTCTGGTCCCAGTACGCCTACCAGGTCGCGCATGAATTCGGTCACGTGCACTGCGGCTTCCGCCCCGGCCCCCAGCACAACCAGTGGTTCGAGGAATCCGTGTGCGAGACCGCCTCGCTCTTTTGCCTGCGCGCGATGGCCAAGTCCTGGGCGACCAAGCCGCCCTACCCCAACTGGGCGAGCTACGCGCCGGCCTTGGCCAAGTACGCCGACGACGTGATCGCCCAGCGCACCTACAAGGCCGAATTCGAGTCCAAAGGACTAGCCCGCTTCTACCGGGACCACGAGGCCGAGTTCCGAGGCAATTCCACCGAACGTCAGCTGAACGGCGCCATCGCCCTCGCGCTGCTCCCCTACCTGGAGGAGAAGCCCGCACGTTGGGCCGCCTTCCGCTGGCTCAACGCCACCCCTCGGCCCGACGATGAGCCCTTCGCGGCCTACCTGAGGCGCTGGGAGGCGAACACCCCGGCCGAGCACCAGGAGACCGTCCGCGGCGTGCGGAAGCTCTTCGGGCTCTGAGTCTTCGGGGTGCCCCTCGACCGCGACTGCCTTAACCTGATACCATGAGCAAAGCGCCTCCCCTGGTGAACCCGTCCGCCCGGAACCGCCTGGTCTACATACTCGTCGCCCTCCATCTCGGCATCCTCGGGACGCATGATTACTACTCCGGCCACTACCGACGGGGGCTGGTCAAGCTCGGCCTGCTGGCTGCCTGCTTCCTGGCGATGGCCGTGCTCTACTTCGGAGAAGTCCCCGACGTCTACCCGTTCGTGGCCGACGCCTGCAGCGGGGGTCTGATCGCGCTGGAACTGTGGGCGATCGTCGACGCGATCAGGGTCACCCAGGACGCCGACGGCGAACCGTTCATCTGGTAGGCCGCAGGGCCATGAAAAAAGGCCGCCCATGGGGCGGCCTTCGTCATAACTATCCAACGCGGGCTTACTTGCCGGCGACGTAGGCGAGTTTGCCGGCGGTCAGGTCGACGGCGGCAGCGCCTTCGAGCAGGTCGGCGATCGGGTCCCACTTACCGTTGACCAGGCCTTCGCGGGCGGAGGCGGCGATGCTGGCCTTCCAGGACTTGGCCCCAGCGGTCACGACGAGCTTCTCCACATCGACGGTGACTTCGACGTCAGGGTTGGCGCGCACGAAGGCGTCGCAATCGGCGAGGTCGTCCTTGGAGAGGGTCACGCATGGCACGCCGAGCGTGGTGGAATTGCCGAAGAAGATTTCGGCGAAGCTGCCGCCGACGAGCGCAGTGAAGCCGAAGCGCCAGATGGACTGAGGAGCGTGCTCGCGGGAGCTGCCGCAGCCGAAGTTGAAGCCGACGACCATGACGCCCTTCTTGGCGGCGGCGATGCGCGCGGCCTGGGGCGAATTCATCGGGTGGTTGCTCTCCTTGCCGTCCGGGCCGGTGCGCTCGTCGCGGAACGCGTGCTGGCCGAGGTCGTCGAAGGTGACGCAACGCAGGAAGCGCGCGGGGATGATGCGATCGGTGTCGATGTCATCGCCGGGGACGGTGAGGGCGAGGCCTTTGACCTGGGTGACTTTGGCGAGGGACATGGAAAGATGGGTTGAGGAAAAAGGGGGAGTTTAGGCGGCCCGGCGCACAATGCAGACAGGCATGGCGAGGGAATCGGCGAGTGAACGGAGACGCTCCTCGGCCACGGCAGCGGCCACGGAATCGTCGGTGAACAGCACGGCATGGCCTTCCACGACCCAAGGGAGGGTCACGGTGCAGACCGGCTTTCCGTCGTAATGGGCGTCGACGGTGACGTCGGCCTGGCAGGTGAGCCCCTCCGCGGCGCACGCAGCCGGCACGGCGTCGCCCTGGGCGACGCGCGCGAGCACGCGGGTGACGGCGGAGTCGGACATTAGACCTTGAAGACTTCGCGGGCGTCGGCGACCTGGCCGGTGATGGCGGCGGCGATGACCATGATCGGGCTCATCAGCACGGTGCGGCCGGTCTGGGACCCCTGGCGGCCCTTGAAGTTGCGGTTCGAGGAACTCGCGCAGAGCTGGTCGCCGACGAGCTTGTCGGGATTCATCGCAAGGCACATGGAGCAACCTGCGCCGCGCCACTCGAAGCCCGCTTCGGTGAAGACCTTGTCGAGGCCCTCATGTACGGCCTGGATGGCGGTGAGCTGGGAACCGGGGACGACGATCGCCTTCACGGTTGGGCTGACCTTGCGGCCCTTGAGGTACTTGGCCGCCTCGCGAAGGTCGGAGATGCGGCCGTTGGTGCAGGAACCGAGGAAGCAGACGTCGACCTTGGTGCCCTTGATCGCCGTGTCGGGCGAAAGCTTCATGTGCTTGTAGGCGTCCTCCGCGGTGGCGCGGTCGGCGGCGTTGAGGGTCTCGAGCGCCGGCATCTTCTCATCGATGAACACGGCTTGGCCCGGGGTGATGCCCCAGGTGACGGTCGGACGGATCGCGGCGGCGTCGAACTTGACGACGTCGTCATAGGCGCAGCCGGGATCGGAGGCGAAGGACTTCCAGCGGGCCACGGCGGCGTCCCAATCCGCGGCCTTCGGAGCGTAGGGCTTGCCCTCGATGTAATCGAAGGTCTTCTGGTCCGGGTTGACGTAACCGCAGCGGGCGCCGCCTTCGATGGACATGTTGCAGACCGTCATGCGCTCCTCGAGGGAGAAGCCGTCGAAGGTCGAGCCGGCGTACTCATAGGCGTAGCCGATGCCGCCGTTGACGCCGAGGACGCGGATGATGTGGAGGATGACATCCTTGGCGTAGACGCCGGGGGCGAGCTGGCCGTTGACCTCGATGCGACGCACCTTGAGGGGGCTGAGGGCGAGCGTCTGGGTCGCGAGCACGTCACGGACCTGCGTGGTGCCGATGCCGAAGGCGATGGCCCCGAAGGCCCCGTGGGTCGCGGTGTGCGAATCGCCGCAGGCGATCGTCGTGCCGGGCTGGGTGATGCCCTGCTCCGGGCCGACCATGTGGACGATACCTTGGGTGCCAGTGTTGGTGTCGAAGAAGCGGATGCCGAAGTCCTTGGTATTCTTGCGGAGGGCCTCGATCATCTCCTGGGCAATCGGGTCGGAATAAGGCTCCTTCAGCTCGTTGGTCGGGACGATATGGTCGACCGTGGCGAAGGTCCGCTGGGGGTACTTCACCTTCAGGCCTAGGTCCCGCAACATGCCGAAAGCCTGCGGGCTCGTCACCTCATGGATGAGGTGCGTGCCAATGAACAACTGGGTCTGCCCGTTAGGCAGTTTGCCCACGGTGTGCGCTTCCCAAACTTTCTGGAATAAGGTCTTGGCCATCGGCGGTAAAGGTGAGGGGTCAACGTAGGACTGAGGGCGGGGCGGTCAATCCCGCAGGCATGGATTGACCCTCCCTCCAAAGACGGGCTAAAACCAAGCCTGATGGCACTCCCGCCCCGCCCTCAGTT
>Ga0255104_1000048_pt1 | contig 31056 bp, 31 predicted proteins | sample Law_Cont_RepC_0h_FD_188446 | JGI IMG/M metagenome (GOLD analysis project Ga0255104, IMG submission 188446) | Freshwater microbial communities from St. Lawrence River, New York, United States - Law_Cont_RepC_0h | ecosystem: Environmental > Aquatic > Freshwater > River | place: USA: New York... | reverse complement strand
CAGGAGATGCAGAGCCCCGCCCGGAGGAAGCGCCGCGCCCGCCAGCGCCAGCGCTGCGCGAACCCCGCCGTGCCGGGCGGGGTCAGCCGTTGCGCGATCGTCGGCGCGGCGGCCAGCTCCGCCGCGGGCGCGCCCGCCGCGAGGATCGCCAGCACCGCCGCGTAACTCAATTGGAAGCCCGCGTCGCCCACCGCGCCCGGGTCGAGCAACAACGTCGTCGCGCAGGCCAGCGCGAGCGATTGGAGGCCAGGGGTGTCGCGCTCGCCGACCCGTCCCGCCCAGACGAACGCGGTCATGATCCAAGCGCGCACGGCGGAAGGTGAGGCGCCGGTGACCTGTACGTAGAGCCAGAGTGCCGCGAGGACGGCGAGGCCCGCCGGGATGGCCGGCAGACGGAGGCGACGTGCGGTCCAGAGTAGGGCCGCGGCCATCCCGGCGATGTGCAGCCCGCTGATGGCGAAAAGGTGGAGCGTGCCGGTGACGCCGAAAGCCTCCTTCGCTTCCGTCGGCAACAGCGCGGTCCGGCCCAGCATCGTCGCGGCGAGCAACGCCCCGCCGTCCGGGTCCGCCCACGGCAACTCGCGCAGCCAGGCTTCCAGGAGTCGCCGCCGCGCCTGGCACCAGCGGCTGAAATCCGACGCGGGCGCGAGCTCGCCGAGGATGCGGCCGCCGTTGAGCCGGAGGCTGGCCCCTTGCGAGCGGACCCAGGCGTCGTAGCCCACGGGGTCGGCCGGGAGGTTCGAGAGGTGGCCGGAGATTTTCAGTTCGGCGCCGTCCGCCGGCGTAGGCCCGCGGACCGAAAGTGCGAGTCGCCGCCGGAACAGACGGTCGTCGCGGTCCGTCACCCAGCCGAGGCCGGTCCAGCCGTCACCCTCGCGCCGCTCCTGGGCGCGTTCGATCCGCACGGAGAGTTCGACGAAGGGTCGGCGCAGTGCCACCGGCCCGGGCGGCGGTGTGCCTGCCTGATGCCAAGCAGACCCGAACAGCAGGGCGGCGAGGGCGAGGGCGGCGAGGGCGAGTGGTGCGCGAGCGACCGCCCAAGCGCCGAGCACGAGGGCGAACGCTCCACCGAGCAGCATCGCGCCGGCTTCCGGTCGCCAGGCTTGATCGAGCGCGCAGCCTAACAGGAGCGGCAGGGCCAACCAGAGCGCAGGGGCGTGGCCGAAGCGGGGAAGGTTCAGCCCGGGGTCGGGCGCCAGGGGGTCGAGCCGTGCCATGCGCGCAATCCGTCCTCACCGGCGGGGGCGAGGGGGACTTCGCGTCGGAGCCAATCCCAGACGGTCGTCGAGGCGAGGGCGGGCGCTTGGAGCAGATGCCTCAGCGGTACGGTCACGAACCCCCGCTCCATCCACCTAGGGTGGGGGAGGGTAAGCTCCGGGGTATCGACCGACCCTCCCTCCCAGAAAAGGAGGTCGATATCGAGGGTGCGGGGTCCGTTCCTATTACTAGTACGGAGGCGCCCCAAGGTAGCCTCAATCGCCAAGGTCTGCTGGAGAAGTTCGGCGGGGTTTAGCTCACAAACCATTTCCAAGCAGAGGTTTAGGAATCTTGGTTGGTCAGTAAAGCCCACCGGATTCGAGTCAAAGGCAGGGGAAATGGCGGTCACTTCGGCCTGCGAAAGCTGGCCGAGTAGCCGAATCGCTTCGTTTAAATGACCGACCCGGTCCCCGAGGTTGCTGCCCAGACCCAGTAAATAGCGCTGGTGGGCTCCGCTCACGCCCGCTCACGCCGGATTTTCACCGAAATGGCGTCGAATTCGGCCGCCACGGGGGCGAACGGCTTGGTGACCTCGACGGTCACGGCCTTCACCACCGTGAAAGTGCCGAGAATACGGGCCGCGATCTGCTGGGCCAGCGTCTCGATGAGGTAGACGGGCTTGCCGGTCAGCTGACCCTCGACGGTCCGGATGACTTCCGCGTAGTTGACGGTCAGCTTCAGGTCGTCGGCCGCGGCGGCCGGCCGGGTGTCGACCTCCAGGTCCACGGAGACGGTGAACCGCTGGCCGAGGCGTTTTTCCTCAGGCAGGGCCCCGTGATGTCCGAAGGACTTGATGCCGGCGATCCTGATGATGTCCACGGAGCGATGAATGCCGGGACGGACCGCCCCTGCAAGCGCCTTCCGCATTTGTGAGAAGTCCCCACTTGACCACCCTTCCAAGGGTCGCTGACAGTCCGCGGAACACCATGCCTAAGAGGACCGATATCCGTACCATCCTCATCATCGGCTCGGGACCGATCATCATCGGCCAAGCCTGCGAATTCGATTATTCCGGGACCCAAGCGTGCAAGGCGCTCCGCGAGGAGGGCTACCGCGTCATCTTGGTCAACTCGAACCCGGCCACGATCATGACCGACCCGGAGACGGCGGATATCACCTACGTGGAACCCCTCACGGTAGAATCGGTGGAACGCATCATCGCCAAGGAGAAGCCCGACGCCCTCCTCCCGACCCTCGGCGGCCAGACCGCCCTCAACCTCTCCCTCAAGCTCGCCCGCACCGGTGTCCTGCAGAAGCACGGCGTCGAGCTCATCGGCGCCAAGGAAGCCGCGATCGAGCGCGGCGAGGACCGCGAGATCTTCAAGAAGCTGATGCTCGATATCGGCCTCGACGTCCCCCGCTCTCGCGTGGTCAAGACGCTCGACGCCGCGCGCGAGACCATCGCCCTCATCGGCGGCGAGTTCCCCGTCATCATCCGCCCGTCCTACACGCTCGGCGGCACCGGCGGCGGCATCGCCTACAATCGCGAGGAGTTTGAGCGCATGGCCCAGGCCGGCCTCGACGCCTCGCCCGTCCACGAGGTCCTCGTCGAGGAATGCCTCCTGGGCTGGAAGGAATACGAGATGGAGGTCATGCGCGACCACAAGGACCAGTGCGTGATCATCTGCTCGATCGAGAACTTTGACCCGATGGGCGTCCATACCGGCGACTCCATCACCGTCGCCCCCGCGCTCACGCTGACCGACAAGGAATACCAGCTGATGCGCGACGCCTCGTTCGCCGTCATCCGCGCGGTCGGCGTCGAGACCGGCGGCTCCAACATCCAGTTCTCGGTCAACCCCGCCACCGGCCGTATGATCGTGATCGAGATGAACCCGCGCGTGTCGCGTTCATCCGCGCTCGCCTCCAAGGCCACCGGCTTCCCGATCGCCAAGATCGCCGCCAAGCTCGCCGTCGGCTACTCGCTCGACGAGCTGCAGAACGACATCACGAAGTCCACCCCGGCCTGCTTCGAGCCGACCATCGACTACGTCGTCACCAAGATCCCGCGCTTCACGTTCGAGAAGTTCGTCGGCGCCGACACGACCCTCACGTCCGCGATGAAGTCCGTCGGCGAGGCGATGGCCATCGGCCGCACGTTCAAGGAATCCTTCCAGAAGGCGCTCCGCTCCCTCGAGATCGGCGCCTGGGGCTTCGGCTGCGGCGGCAAGTTCGGCGACGCCGCCTTCACCGACCTCACCGAGATCCGCGCGCGCCTCGCCCGCCCGAATCCGGAACGTCCGTTCTTCGTCCGCTACGCGATGCTCGCCGGCCTCACGGAGAAGGAGATCTTCGACCTTTCCAAGATCGACCCGTGGTTCCTGCGCCAGCTGCGCGGCCTCGTCGACATCGAACTCGCCCTCAAGGCCGCCGGCAAGTCCGTCGGCGTCGACCTGCTCCGCCAGGCCAAGGAGGCCGGCTTCGCCGACCGCCAGATCGCCCACGCGACCGGCCTCGCGCCTTCGTCGGTCTACTCTCAGCGTAACGCCGCCGGCATTAAGACGGTCTTCCGCCTCGTCGACACCTGCGCCGCCGAATTCGAGTCCTTCACGCCGTACTTTTATTCCACCTACGGCGACGAGTCGGAGGTCCGTCCGTCCCCGAAGTCGAAGGTCATGATCCTCGGCGGCGGCCCGAACCGCATCGGTCAGGGCATCGAGTTCGACTACTGCTGCGTCCATGCCTCCTACGCGCTGCGCGCGGCTGGCTACGAGACCGTGATGGTTAACTCCAATCCGGAGACCGTCTCGACCGACTACGACACGTCTGACCGCCTCTACTTCGAGCCGCTTACCCTCGAGGACATCCTCGAGATCTACCGCACCGAGCAGTGCATCGGCGCCATCGTCCAGTTCGGCGGCCAGACCCCGCTCAACCTCGCGGCCGACCTCGAGGCCCACGGCGTCAAGGTCGTCGGCACCTCGCCGGCCAGCATCGCGCTCGCCGAGGACCGCCAGCTCTTCAAAGACATCCTCATCGAGCTAGGTATCCGCCAGCCGGTCAACAAGACCGCGCTCTCCGCCGAGGAGGCCTACCGGGCCGCCGAGGAGATCGGCTTCCCCGTGCTCCTGCGACCCTCCTTCGTGCTCGGCGGTCGCGGCATGTTCATCGTCTACGGTATGGATGAGTTGAAGGCCGTCGTCCGCGAGGCCTTCGACGTCGCCCCCGGCAAGCCGGTGCTGCTCGACAAGTTCCTCGAGGACGCCATCGAACTCGACGTCGACGCCATCTCCGACGGCGAGACCACCGTCATCGGCGGGATGCTCGAGCACGTCGAGCACGCGGGTGTCCACTCCGGCGACGCCGGCATGGTCCTACCCCCGCACACGCTCTCGCTGGCCCTCGTCGACGAGGTCCGCCGCATCACCCATTCGCTCGCCCAGCGCCTCAAGGTCGTCGGCCTGATGAACATCCAGTTCGCGATCAAGGACGGCGTCGTGTTCATGCTTGAGGTCAACCCGCGCGCCTCGCGCACCATCCCGTTCGTGTCGAAGGCCATCGGCGTGCCGCTGGCGAAGCTCGCCTCGCTCTGCATGCTGGGCGCGAAGCTCAAGGACCTCGGCTTCACCCGCGAGATCCGTCCGCCCTATTGGTCCGTCAAGGAGTCCGTCTTCCCGTTCAGCCGTTTCCCCGGCGCCCCGGTCGCGCTCTCGCCCGAGATGCGTTCCACCGGCGAGGTGATGGGTTGCGATGACGACCTCGGCATGGCCTACGCCAAGGCGCAGATGGCCGCGCAGCCCGCGCTCCCCGTCGCCGGCAACGCCTTCCTCTCGGTCACGGACCGCGATAAGGATGGCGCCGTCGCCGTCGCCCGCGACCTGGCCTCGCTCGGCTTCAGCATCTACTCCACGAGCGGCACGGCCGCGGCCATCGAGGCCGCCGGCGTCAAGGTCACCAAACTTGGCAAGATTTCGGAGGGCGCCCGTCCCAACGTGCTCGACCTCCTCAAGAATGGCCAGCTCCAGATGATTGTGAACACCGCCGCCGGTATGCTCCCCCGCAAGGACGAGAACGCCATGCGGTCCGAGGCCGTGCTCCGGGGCGTCTACATGGCCTCCACGATGAACGCGGCCCGCGCCGCGGTCCTGGGTATCCGCTCCCTCAAGGAGCACCCCCTCACTGTCAGTTCCCTCCAGGAGCACGCAAAGGTGCTTCCCCCTCGGGTTTGATTCCGATACATTTCTTCTTCCCATGAAATACCCCGTCCTCGCCGCGCTGGCAGTCGCCGTCGCGTCCCTCCATGCCGCCGACGAGGCGAAGCCGGCCACCCCGGCCGCCGTCCCTTCTCCCGCCGCCCAACCCAAGATGCTCACCCCCGAACAACAGAAACAGGCCTTCTACCTGCAGGGATTCTTCCTCGCCGGCCAGACGCCCCTGCCGCAGATCACCTCCCAGCTCGAACTCTCCGATGAGGAACTCGACCAGGTGATCGCCGGCATGCGTGCCGCGGTCAAGGGCGAGCAGCCCAAGGTGAAGCCAGACGACGCCCTCATCGCCGGCGCCGAGAAGTTCTTCGCCGAGCGCGTCGCGGGTAAGTCCAAGCGCTGGGCCACCCAGAACGAGGCCTTCCTCGCCAAAGTCGACGCCGACAAGGATGTCGTGAAGAGTCCCTCCGGCCTCCGTTACAAGATCGTCACCCCGGGCACCGACCCGAAGCCCGTCGCCACCAGCACGGTCAAGTGCCGCTACACCGGCAAACTCGTCGACGGCAAGGTCTTCGACTCGACCGCCACCCGCGGCAACGAGCCTGCCGAGTTCGGTCTCGGCCAGGTTATCCCGGCCTGGACCGAAGGCGTGCAGAAGATCGGCAAGGGCGGCAAGATCGTCATCTACGCCCCGGCCGCCCTCGGCTATGGTAAGGAAGGCCAAGGCCCCATCCCCGGGGAGTCCGTCCTCGAGTTCGAGGTCGAACTGGTCGAGTTCAAGTAAGCTCCCACCGAGTTCGTGCCCCGACGGCGCACCGCGAGGTGCGCCGTCTTGCTTGTCGGGGGGAACAAAACCCCTCATACGCATTACCTACCCCTCAGCATGCCCCGTCTGCTGCCCGCCCTCTTCCTCGCTTCCGCGGCCCTGCTCCGCGGTGAAGTCGAGTCTTTGGCACGGCTCCCGGCGGTGACCTTCGCGGTCGACCGGGTCCTGCCGCTCGACCAGGCCATCGACCGCGCGCTGAGCCATAACCTCGGCCTGGCGGTCAACCGCCTGGACGCCGGCAACGCCCAGGACGTCGCCATCATCGCCGATGCCGAGTTCGATACGGCCCTCGGTTGGACGAATGGCTTGCGCCGTTCGGCCGATCCCGCCGCGCGCGCCGCGGGCTCGCCCGCCGCCGGCGGGTTCGACTCCGACCTGAGCCTGACGCGCAAGTTCACCTGGGGCGGACGGCTCACCGTGGGCGCCGGCGTCACCCGCCAGTGGGATGAGCCCACCTTCCCGGGCAGTCCTTCCCGTTACGACCTCGGCACTAGCATCACCTACGTCCAGCCGTTGCTGGCCGGCGGCTGGGGGCGCGTCAACCTCACGACCCTCATCGGCGCCCGCCAGACCGCGCTCCGCGGCCGGCTCGCCCTGCGCGCCGCGGCCCTCGACCTGATCCGCGACACCGAGGTCGCCTACTGGACGCTCGCGGGCGCCCGCACGTTGGTGGCGCTCCGCGAGACGAGCCTGCGTTCCGCCGAATCGTTGCTCGCGCAGATCCGCGCCCGCCGTTCGCTGGGCGACGCCACCATCCTCGACGAGCTCCAGGCCGAGGCCGAGGTGGCTGGTCAGCGCGTCGCCGTGCTGACGGCGACCCAGTCGGTCGATGGCGCGGAGATGGCCCTGCGTCGCCTGCTCGGGCGCGGCACCGTCGAGGACGTGCAGGTCGCGATCGCGGTTCCACCGCTCGTCCCTGCGACGACGCCGGCCGTCGGTGACTTCGCCCCGTGGGTCCGTACCGTCGCATCCTTCGATTTCGCCACGGCGATTCAGCTGGCCCAGCTCGCCCAGGCGGAGGCGAACCTCGAGCAGGCCGACCAGAACGACCAGGCGCGCCTGGACCTCACCTTGTCAGGCGCCAGCTTCGGCGAACCCGCGCTCGGCCTGGGTGGCGGTTTTGACAATTACCGTAACCGCGCCGGGTGGAGCAACTCGGTCTCGCTCGCCTACCGGATTCCGCTCGGTGCCCGCGAGAACGCCGCGAACCTGCGCGTCGCCACCCGGGCGAAGCGCCAGGCGGAACTGCGCCTCGCGGACGTCCGTCAGTCTCTGGTGTTCACCGCCCGCGCCGTCTGGCGCGATCTCGAGGCCGCCCGGGCCCGCGTCGTCGCCGCGACCTCAGCCCTCGGTCTCCAACGCAAGTCGAACGAAGGCGAGCGCGCCCGCTACCAGGCGGGGCAGTCGGACCTGCCGCGCGTGCTCCAGGCGCAGGCCGCCCTGGACGCCGCCCAGCTGGGCTGGTTGCAGGCGGTCCTCGATCATCGCGCCGCCGGCGTCCGCGCCGCCCGGCTCGATGGCTCCATCTTGCCCGCCCATGGCTTCGCCATGGAGACCGTGGAGGCCAAGGCCGGCGACGGCCTGGGCTCCCTCGACGCGCTGCCTCCCTTGCCCGAAACCCCATGAAATTCCTCAAGCCCTTGATCCTGGTCGCGCTCGTCGGCGGGCTCGCCTTCGCGTTCTGGCCCGACCGCAAGCCCAAGTCGCGGACGGCCATGGGGATTTCCGAGGCCCGCGCGGAGCGCCGCGACATCAAGGAGACCGTCGAGGCCGCCGGGTTCGTCCGCGCCGTCATCTTCAGCAGCATCCGCGCCCAGGTCAGCGGCCCGATCCTGAAGCTCAACGTCCAGACCGGGGACATGGTCAAGAAGGACCAGATCCTGGTCGAGCTTGATCCCGTCCTGGCCAATGCCGACGAAGAACAGGCCCGCCGGACGCTCCAGCTGCAGATCCTCACGTTGGAGCGGCTCGAGCGCGACCTGCGCCGCGTCGAGGTGCTCGTGAAGGAAGGGTTCGTCTCCGAACGCGAGGTCCTCGACCATCGCACCGCGTACGACGTCGCCAAACTGCAGCGCGACATCGCCCAGGCCAAGCTCGACACCGCCGTCGAGATGGTGCGTCGTACGATCATCCGCGCTCCGCACGACGGCCAGATCTCCGACTGCACCGTGCTCGTCGGCCAGATCGTCATCGGCGCCCAGTCGATTAACAACGGGACGCCCCTGATGACGGTCTCCGACACCTCCGTGCTGCGCGTCGACGTCAACCTGAACGAGTTCGCCGCCACCCGCGTCGAACTCGGCAAGGACGCCTTGGTCACGTTCGACTCGATCCCCGGGCTGCGCAAGGCCGGCAAGATCAACTTCATGACGCCCTTCGGCACCGCCGACCTCAAGGTGCCGGACCTGCGCGTCTTCCCGACCCAGGTCTCTTTCCCCGCCGGCGACGGCGTCCGCCCCGGCATCAGCGCGAACATCACGGTCACCGTCGACAGCGTGAAAGGCTGCGTGGCGGTACCCGTCTCCGCCGTCTTCGTCGAGGGCGCCGACCGGCTGGTCTACGTCCGCGGGGCGGATGGCGAGTGGGAGCCCCGCAAGGTCCGCCTCGGCCTGAGCGACGCGGGTTGGTCCCAGGTACGCGAGGGCCTCGAGCCCGGCGCCGTCGTCAGCCTGGTCCGGCCCTCCCTGGTCCGCTAGATGGCGTCGCTCATCTCCATCCGCGGGCTCCGCAAGACCTACCGCATGGGCGACGAGAACGTCCATGCCCTCGCCGGGGTCGACCTCGATTTCGCCGCCGGCGAGTTCGTGGCGATCCTCGGTCCCTCCGGCTCCGGCAAGTCCACCCTGATGCACATCCTCGGCTTCATGGATACGCCGAGCGAAGGCAGCATCGTCTTCGAGGGCGAGGAAGTCGCGCGGCTCGGCGCAGACCGCCGCGCCTGGTATCGCTCCAACCGCGTCGGTTTCGTCTTCCAGTCCTTCAACCTGCTCCCGCGCCTCACCGTGCTCGAGAACGTCGCCTTGCCCTTGCTGTACCGCGAGCGCCCCGAGGCCGCCGCCGCCGCCGCCGCGGCGCGCGTCGCCCTGGAGCGCGTCGGGATGTCGCATCGGCTCGACCATCGCCCCGGCCAGCTGTCCGGCGGCGAACGCCAGCGCGTGGCGATCGCCCGGGCCATCGTCGGCTCGCCCGCCATCATCTTCGCGGACGAACCCACGGGCAACCTCGACGTCCGCAACGTGGATCTCGTGCTCGACATCCTTGGGTCGCTCATCAAGGAAGGCATCACGGTCGTGCTGGTCACCCATGACCTCTCCGTCGCCGAACGGGCGCGCCGGGTGATCACGATGCGGGCCGGGCTCGTCCAGGAGGACCGCCAACGATGAACTTCCTCGAACGGCTCCGCCCCGCGGTCGTGAACGGCCTGCGCGAACTCCGCGCGAACAAGATCCGCTCCCTGCTCTCGATGTCGGGCATCATCCTCGGCGTCGCCTCGCTCGTCGCGATGGTGACCGTCGTGCAGGGCATGGTCGGCAACTTCCGCCAGTTCGTCGACGCCATGGGCGGCATCGAGAAGATCACGGTCGACAAGCAGCCGCTCCCGAAGGAGCAGGAGCACCTCGCCGAGCTTTCCGAGGGCATCACGATGCGCGACGTCGACCGCCTCCGCCGGACCGTCCCCCTAGTGCGCAACATCTCCCCCGAGGCTCGCGTGGGTTTCGAGAAACTCGCCTTCGACGGACGCGAGACCAGCACCTACGTCAACGGCGTCACGGCGGACTACCTGCCCGTGGCCAAGCGCTGGGTCGACCCCGGCCAGGGCCGCTTCATCAGCGACCTCGACGTGCTCAACCTCAATGACGTGATCGTGCTCGGTTCCGCCGTGGTGCCGGACCTGTTCCCCGCCAACGTCGACCCCGTCGGTCAGGTGGTCAAGGTCCGCGGCCGGCGGTTCACGGTCATCGGCATCCTCAACAACATCGAGGGCTCGGGCATGCAGATCCGTTCCGCCAGCTCGCGCGGTTCGGGCGGCTCCTGGCGCTGGCGCAACAGCGGGGTGTTCATCCCCGTGAGCACCGCCCTGACCAAGTTCAACGGCAACGACCGCCTGAGCGGGCTGGGCCTGCGCATCGCCGACCCGGACCAGCTCCGCGACGCCGTCGAGCAGACCGAGCGCACCCTGCTCGCCGCCCACAAGGGGCTGCGCGACTTCTCCATCACCACGAACGAGCAGACGCTGGAGGACTTCCGCAAGACGGAGGTCGCCTTCAAGCTATCCCTCGGCGGGGTCGCGGGGATCTCGCTCTTCGTCGGCGGGATCGGCATCATGAACGTGATGCTCGCGTCCATCAACGAGCGCATCCGGGAGATCGGGGTGCGCAAGGCCGTCGGTGCGCGCGGGTCCGACCTGTTCCTGCAGTTCCTAGCCGAGGCCGCGGTCGTCTCGGTGGTAGGCGGCCTCCTCGGCCTGCTGGTCTCCACCGGCATCGTCGGCGTGATGAACTACATCCTCACCCAAGCCCTCCCGACCGGCGCGGTCGCGACCTTGGATTGGGCGATCATGGCCCAAGGGCTCGCCTTCTCGGTCGTGATCGGCCTCGTTGCCGGCGTCTACCCCGCGCTGCGCGCCGCCCGACTCGACCCCATCGAAGCCCTTCGCCACGAATGAAAACCACGCTCCTCGCCTGCCTGTCCCTGACGGCCCTCCTCCTGGCCGAACCGTTGTCGCCGCTGCCCGTCTGGAAGGACGTCCCGCCCGCGGAGACGCTCGCGCCCAAGCCCGGTCAGGACCCGAAGGGCATCCTGAACAAGAACGGTCATCGTACCGACGTGCTGATCCCTGAGTTCATCGTCTGGCCCGCGGCCAAGCCGCACTCCCCGCTCATCATCGTCTGCCCCGGCGGCGGCTACGGCATCCTCGCCGAGGAGCACGAGGGCGCCGAGGTCGCGCGCCGCCTCAACGCCCAGGGCGTCGGCGCCGTGGTGCTCCGCTATCGCGTCCCGCGCCGCAGCAACGACCAGCCCTGGATCGTCCCGGTGCTGGATGCCCGTCGGACGCTTGAATTGGTCCGCGAGCGTGCGGCCGAGTGGAACGCCGACCCGAAGAAGATCGGCATCCTTGGTTTCTCCGCCGGCGGCAACCTCGCCGCCCGCGTGGCCTACTCCCCTGCCGCCGCCGATGCGCCCCGTCCAGATTTCGCCGTGATGGTCTACCCGGCCTACCTCTTCGAGAAGGACAAGCCGGACAGCGTGCTGCGCGAAGGACCCGACGGCGTCGTCCCGCCGAAGGGCCCCAAGCCGGTGCCGGCGTTCTTCGCGCACAGCGCCGACGACCCTTACCCGGCCGAAGGCTCGATGGCCCTCGCTGCGAAGCTCAAGTCGCTCGGTGGCAGCGCCGAGGTCCACGTCTGGTCCAAGGGCGGCCATGGTTGGGGCGCTTCCGACCGCTGCCTCGCCGCGAAGGAGTGGACCAATGTCCTCGTCGCCTGGATGAAGGATCGCGGCTTGCTGACGCCCTGAGCGCCCGCGCTGCCCGGGCATGAAAAAGCCGCCCCGATCAGGGGCGGCTTTCTTTGGGACGTTCGGTCCGCTTACTTGGCCTTCGCGTCCTTCGCCGGGGCTTCGCCCACGATCTCGACGGACTTGATCTCGACGCGCTCGGTCGGGGTGGAGCGCTCCTGGCCGACGCACGGGATGGCGGCGATCTTATCGAGCACGTCCTGGCCGGAGACCAGCTTGCCGAAGGCGGTGTACTTGTTGTTCAGGAAGTCGGCGTTGCCGTGGCAGATGAAGAACTGGCTGCCGGCGCTGTCCGGGTCGGCCGAGCGGGCCATGGAGAGCACGCCGCGGACGTGGGCGCGGTTGTTGAACTCCGCCTTGATCTGGTAGCCGGGGCCGCCGGTGCCGGCGACGCCGCGGGCGCCGACCTTGGAGTTCGGGCAGCCGCCCTGGATCATGAAGCCCTTGATGATGCGGTGGAACGCCGTGCCGGTGTAGTAACCCTCGCGGGAGAGCTTCAGGAAGTTGGCGACGGTCTTGGGGGCCACGTCGGGCCAGAACTCGACGGTCATGTCGCCGTAGTTCGTGTGGATGATGACGTTGGGTGCGGCTTCGGTGGTTTCTTTCATGGGAGAAGGGGCCGGCTGGGCGGCGGGCTTGTCGGCCGCGGTCTGGCCGATACAGGCCGTCGCGGCGAGGGCGCAGAGGCAGAGGAGGCGGAGGGGGCTCATGCCTCCGAGGGAAAGCCTCCCTTGTTCGCCCGCAACCCCAAACCTCCGCTTGCCACCCGCCCCGGGCGGGGGCACGTTGTCTCCACGCATGCGCGTCCACGTCAACGACGAGCCCCGGGAAACCGCCGCCGCCCACCTCGCCGCCCTCCTCCAGGAGCTGGGGGTCGCGCAGGAGCCCGCCGTCGCCGCTGCCGTCGATGGCCAGGTCGTCCCGCGTTCGCGCTGGTCCGAACAACCGCTTTCCGAGGGCGCCCAGGTCCTCGTCATCCGCGCCGCCCAAGGCGGCTGAACCTATGCTCCGCTTCGTCAAGGAACTCTTCGCGTCGAAACCCGAGGCTCCCGCCCCGGCCAACCTCGTGCTCATCAGCCCCAACGGCAAGTACGTCGAAGGCCGCGCCATGCTCAAGACCACGAGGGCGCTGCTCGATGCCGGCCTCGCGCGCTTCCATCTCCGCGAGTACGATTGGACTGACGCCCAGCATCTCGAGTTCATCGACGCGCTGCCCAAGGCCTACTGGTCGCGGCTCGTTCTGCACGGCCGCCCGGAGCTCGCGCTCGCCCGGCCCCTCGGCGGCGTGCACCTGCGCGCCGGCGAGCGTCGCCACCGCGCCTGGCCCAAGGAACTCGCCCTCAGCTGCTCCTGCCACTCCTACGACGAGCTGCAGCAGACGGCCGGTCCCTGTGCCTATGCGTTGCTGAGCCCGCTGTTCCCCTCCGTCTCCAAATCCGGCTACCAGCCGCAGCGCACCGTGCTCGAGCTCGCCGCGATCCGCAGCCATTGGCGCGCGCAGGGTGGGTGTCCAGTCTACGCCCTCGGCGGCGTCACCGCGCAGACCGCGCCGCAGGCCCGCGAACTTGGTTTTGACGGCGTCGCGTTCCTCGGGGAAGTCTGGGGGGCGGAGAACCCGGTGAAGGCCTTCCTCGAGATCGAGCGCGCCTGGTCCAAGACGCCGCGCCCGCTTCTCCGCAAGTACTGAGCCTCGCGTCGTGACGCCGCGCCTGCAGTTCCTGACGCTGGATGCCTCGCCGCTCTCGCATCCGGAGCAGGTCCGTGCCGCCTTGCGCGGCGGCGTCCGCTGGATTCAGGTCCGCGCCAAGGGCCGCGCCGAGGACGAGTGGGTCGCGCTCGCCCGCGCGGTCGTCGCGCTGTGCCGTGAGCACGGCGCCACCTGCGTCGTCAATGATTCCCCGCGCGTGGCCCGGCTCGCCGGCGCCGACGGCGTCCACCTCGGCCCCGAGGACGCGACGCCCGCCGAGGCGCGCCGCGAACTGGGCGAAGCGGCGATCGTCGGCGCCACCTTGAACTTCCCCGCGCACCTCGCCCGCCTCGGCGCGACCCGCGTCGACTACGTGGGCGTCGGTCCGTTCCGTCCGACGACGAGCAAGGCGAAGCTCGCCCCGGTGCATTCGGCGGACTCGCTCGCGGCCTTGATCGCCGCGGCCGCCCCGCGCCCGGCGTTCGCCATCGGCGGCGTGGTGGCGGAGGATTTCCCCGCTTTGCGGGCCCTCGGCGCCTACGGTATCGCGGTCAGCGGGGCCATCGCCCTGGCGGCCGACCCCGAGGCCGCGGCCCGCGCCCTCGTCGCGTCGGTCGGCGCCTAGTTTCGTGCGCGTGGGCTGGACAAGCCCGCCGGGTCTGGGATTGTGTGCCTTCCGATGGCCTCGCTCCGCATCGCCGACCGCACCTTCGCCTCGCGCCTCCTCACGGGCACGGGCAAGTACGCCTCCGCGGCCCAGCTCCGCGCCGTGCTGGACGCCTCCGGCGCCGAGGTCGTCACGATGGCCATCAAGCGCGTGCGCTTCGACGCGGCCGACGACGGCATCCTATCCGCGCTCGACCGATCCAGGCATCTGATCCTGCCGAACACCTCCGGGGTCCGCACGGCCAAGGAGGCGATCTTCGCCGCCGAGCTCGCCCGCGAGGCGCTGCAGACTTCCTGGCTCAAGCTCGAGATCCACCCGGACCCGAAGTACCTGATGCCCGACCCGGTCGAGACCCTCGAGGCCTGCCGCGAACTGGTAAAGAAGGGCTTCACCGTCCTGCCGTACATCCATGCCGACCCCGTGCTGGCCAAGCGCCTCGAGGAGGTCGGCGCCGCCGCGGTCATGCCGCTGGGCGCGCCCATCGGCTCCAATCGCGGCCTGCTGTCGCGCGATTTCCTCCGCATCATCATCGAGCAGGCCCGCGTGCCCGTGATCGTCGACGCCGGGATCGGCGCGCCGTCGCACGCCGCCGAAGCTCTTGAGCTGGGAGCTGATGCCGTGCTCGTGAACACCGCCATCGCCTCTTCCGGCGACCCGCTCGCGATGGCCCGCGCCTTCCGCCTCGCCGTCGAAGCCGGTCGCGCCGCCCGCGAAGCCGGCCTGGGCGCTGGTTCCGTCACCGCGCAGCCGACTTCGCCGCTGACGGGTTTTCTCGACTGAGGCCATGGCCGCCAAGCCCGGTAGAATCCGCGCCGACGAGCTCCTCGTGAAGCTCGGCCTCGCACCCTCCCGGTCGATGGCCCAGGCCCTGATCCTCGGTGGCAAGGTCCGCTCCGGCCCCGACAGCGTCGTGCAAAAGGCTTCGCAATCCTTCCCCGAGGATGCCGTCCTCCTCGTCGAGCAACCACCCCGCTTCGTCTCGCGCGGCGGCGAGAAACTGACCGGGGCGCTCGACCATTTCGCCATCCCCGTCGCCGGCCTCCACGGACTCGACGTCGGCGCCTCGACCGGCGGTTTCACCGACTGCCTCCTGCAACGCGGTGTCGCCGACATGACCTGCGTCGACGTCGGCACCGCCCAGTTGCACGCCAAGCTCCGCGCAGATGCCCGCGTCCGCAATTTCGAGAAGTTCAACGCCCGCGAACTCAACGCCGTCGAGCTCCCGCACCTGACCTACGGCATCGTGGTCATGGATCTTTCGTTCATCTCGCTCGGTCTCATTTTGCCGATCGCCTGGCAGCGAGTAGGGAAGGGCGGTCACCTCGTCGCGCTCATCAAGCCGCAGTTCGAGGCGACCAAGGCCGAGGCCGACAAGGGCCGGGGCATCATCAAGGACCCGGTCATCCACGCCCGCGTGGTCGAGGCCTTGACCGCCACCGGCGCCGGCCTGCCCGGGGCCACCGTCCTCGGCGTCATCCCATCCCCCATCGAAGGCGGGGAGGGCAATAAGGAGTTCTTGATGGGGCTGAGGAGGGGATAGGGAATGGGCCAGGGTCAGGGCTAGGGCTGGGAAATGAGGGTGAAATCCAAAAAACACCCCTTTTGGGCGGTTTTTGCTCCTGTCCCTAGCCCCGGCCCTAACCCTAACCCTGCGCCGCCGGCGCCCACCCCATTTCTCCTTGCCCTCGGCCTTCCGTCCCTTACTTCCAAACCTCCCATGACCACCGAAGGTAAGCTCAAGCGCTCCCGCAATCCCCTCGACTTCGATTTCACCGAACCCGAGGCCTTGACGCGCTACGTCACCGAGACGGGCAAGATCCTGCCCCGCAAGCTGACCGGCCTCACCGCCCGCCAGCAGCGTCATATTGCCAAGGCCGTGAAGCGCGCCCGCAATATGATCACGATGAAGTAAACGGTCGCCCATCGACCAGACGAGGCCGCCTGACCAGGCGGCCTTTTTGTTGCCCGGGATGGGAGGTTGCCCCCGTCCGGGCCACAGGGTAAAACGGGCGGGACAATCCCGCCGTCTCGGCCTATCCGCTTCCTGTCCTTGGACTCGCCCGTTCCCAGCCCGCTCACGACCTCGCCGACCGACCTCGCGCGCGCGGCGGAGCTCCTGCGCACCGGCCAGTGCGTGGCGCTGCCGACCGAGACGGTCTACGGCCTGGCCGCCGACGCGTTGAACCCGACGGCGGTCGCCCAGGTCTTCGCGATCAAGGGTCGCCCGCTACTGGATCCGCTCATCGTGCACGTGCCCGACCTCGCCGGCCTCGCGCAGGTGGCCGAGCCCGATGCGCGGCTGGCTAAGCTCGCCGCGCTCTGGCCCGGCCCGCTCACGGTCGTGCTGCGTCGCAAGGCGGGCGTGCCCGATCTCGTCACCGCGGGCAAGGACACGGTGGCGGTCCGTCTGCCCGCCCACCCGGTCTTCCGCGAGGTGCTCCGGCTCGCCGGCCGGCCGCTCGCCGCCCCGAGCGCCAACCCGTTCGGTTACGTCAGCCCCACCCGCGCCGCGCACGTCGTCGCGTCGCTCGGCGCGAGGTGTCCTTGGGTCGTCGACGGTGGTCCCTGCGAGCATGGCGTCGAATCGACGATCTTGGACCTCTCCGTTCCGGGGCGCGCCCGCCTACTCCGTCCCGGCCCGATTCCGGTGGAGACGCTCCGCGGCTTGCTCGGCGAGGTCGAGGTCGTCACGCGCGCCGCGAGCCAACACGCCCCGCAGGATGCGCCGGGCATGCTCGATCGGCATTACAGCCCCGCGACGAAGGTCGCGCTCTTCCCGGTCGGCTCGCTGCCGGTCGTCGCGAACCTCCGTTCCGCCGTGGTCTTCCTCGGTCGGCGCGCGTCGCCGCCCGCGAACGCCGACGTCTTCCTTCTCTCGGAATCGGGCGCGGTCGCGGAGGCCGCGCATCACCTGTTCGACCTGCTCCGCCGGCTGGACGGCCGCGGTTATGAGACGGTCCATATCGAGCTGGCCGACCCTGCCGGGCTCGGGGCCGCCTACAACGACCGCCTGACCCGCGCCGCCGCCCGCTGATGCAGAACCTCCTCGAGACGTTGAAGAAGTCGACCGACTTCCTGGGCCGTAAGGGTATCGAGAAGCCACGCGTCGAGGCGGAGCATCTGTTCGCCGCCGCGCTCGGGCTCAAGCGGCTCGACCTCTACCTGCAGTTCGAGCGCCTGTTGACCGACGCCGAGGCCGATCGCCTGCGTGGTTTCGTGGTGCGCCGCGGCAATCGCGAGCCGCTCCAGCACATCGTCGGTCAGGTGGAGTTCCGCGACCTCGTCCTGAAGTCGGACAAGCGCGCGCTTGTGCCGCGGCCCGAGACGGAGGAATTGATCGACCTCGCGCTGGCCCTGTTCCCGGCCGAGCAGGCCGTGCGCGTCCTCGACCTCGGCACGGGCTCGGGCGCGATCGCGCTGGCGCTCGCCGCCGAACGTCCGGCCTGGAAGGTCGAGGCCGTTGACCGTTCGCCCGACGCCCTGGCGCTCGCCCGGGAGAACGCCGCGCAGTGCGGCCTCGCCGAGCGCGTCGCGTTCGCGGAGTCCGACTGGTTCGCCGCGGTCACCGACGCCTACGACCTGATCGTCTCAAACCCGCCTTACCTGACGGCGGCCGAGGTGGCCGCCGCCGAGCCCGAGGTGCGCGAGTTCGACCCGAAGTCCGCCCTCATCGCGCCCGACGAGGGGCTGGCCGACCTGCGCCGTATCCTGACCGACGCCCCGCGCTTCCTGCGCGCCGGCGGGTGGGTGCTTCTCGAGACCGGCATCGACCAGCACGCGGCCTTGGCGACCTTGTCCGCCCAGCTCGGTTATGCGGAATCCGCCGGTCGACCCGACATGAGCGGCCGTCCGCGATTCTGGCAGGCGAGGAAAGGCTAACTCAATCAGGGCTAGGGCCAGGGCCAGGGCCGGGGACAGGAGCGTTCGTCGGCACACGCGCATCAGCCGATCGCGCCTTGGACCTTTCTTGCTCTCGTCCCAGCCCCAGCCCCGGCCCTAGCCCTGGCCCTCTGGAGCTTGGCCCTCCTTTCTTGCCCTTCCTCCATCCTTCCCTCTTTACTGACCTTATGTCCCAGCAGCCCGCCGCCAAACCGAAGACCGCCATCACCCCGACCCGTCAGGATGACTATCCGGAATGGTACCTTCAGGTGATCAAGCATGCCGACTTGGCCGAGAACAGCCCGGTCCGTGGTTGCATGGTGATCAAGCCGTGGGGCTACGCCCTCTGGGAAAACATCCACCGCGACCTCGACGAGAAGTTCAAGGAGACGGGCCACGTGAACGCCTACTTCCCGCTCTTCATCCCGGTCAGCTACATCCAGAAGGAAGCCGCCCACGTCGACGGCTTCGCCAAGGAGTGCGCCGTCGTCACCCACTCGCGCCTCGAGATGGGCCCCGACGGGAAGCTTGTTCCCGCGGGCGAGCTCGAGGAGCCCCTCATCGTCCGCCCGACTTCCGAGACCATCATCGGCGAGACTTACTCCAAGTGGGTCCAGTCCTATCGCGATCTCCCGATCCTCATCAACCAGTGGGCCAACGTCGTCCGCTGGGAAATGCGTACGCGTCTCTTCCTCCGCACGGCCGAGTTCCTCTGGCAGGAAGGCCACACGGTCCACGCGACCGAGGCTGAAGCCGTCGAGGAGACCAACAAGATGCTCGAGGTCTACGCTGACTTTGCCGAGAACCACATGGCGATGCCGGTTATCAAGGGTCGTAAGACCGAAGGCGAACGCTTCCCGGGCGCCGTCGACACGCTGTGCATCGAATCGATGATGCAGGATCGCAAGGCCCTCCAGGCCGGCACCTCGCATTACCTCGGGCAGAATTTCTCCAAGTCCTGCAACATCCAGTTCCAGGACGAGAAGGGTACGCAGCAATACGCGCACACGACCTCCTGGGGCGTATCCACCCGCCTCATCGGCGGCATGATCATGACGCATTCCGACGACGACGGCTTCGTCGCGCCGCCCCGCCTCGCGCCGCAGCACGTGGTGATCTGCCCGATCTACAAAGACGACGCCACCAAGGCCGACATCCTCGCCTATTGCCAGTCGCTCCAGAAGGAACTCTCCACCCAGCGCTTCCATGACCGCAAGGTCGTCGTGACCGTCGACAACCGCGACATCCGCGGCGGCGACAAGGCTTGGGGCTGGATCAAGAAGGGCGTGCCGCTGCGCGTCGAGGTCGGCCCGCGCGACTTCGCGGCCAACGCCGTCTTCGTCGCCCGACGCGATACCGGCGAGAAGGCCGGCATCCCGCGCGCCGAGTTCGTCGCCACCGTAGTCGAGCGCCTGCAGTCGATCCAGGATAACCTCCTCGCCCGCGCCAAGGCCCACCGCGCCGCGAACACCCGCGACATCGACACCTTCGAGGAATTGAAGGCCTACTTCACCGCCAAGAATCCGGAGCGTCCGGAGATCCACGGCGGCTTCGCGATGTGCCACTGGAACGGCTCCAAGGCCGTCGAGAAGCGCCTCAAGGAAGAGCTCAAGGTCACCATCCGCTGCATCCCGCTCGACGCCCAGGACGAGCCCGGCAAGTGCGTCGTCACCGGCGAGCCCAGCCCCCGCCGCGTGGTGATGGCGAAGGCCTACTGATTGGCGGAGCCAATCACGGGGCTAGGGCCAGGGGCAGGGCTAGAGGTAGGGACAGCACCACGTGCTGGCCTTTTCTGATTCTCCCTACCCGCCGGTGGCGGCGGCTTCGCCGTCGCCGAACTTTAGGCGGAGTTTCCGGCCCGGGGTGACGCCCTCGCGGGTGCTGATGACGGCGCCGTCGGCGTCGCGCACGATGCTGTAACCACGGGCCAGCACGGACTCGAAGCCCGCCGAGTTCAGGCGCTTGCCGAGTTGGTCGAGTTTCTCCCGCGCCACGCCCATCCGGGCCTTGGGGGAGAGGCGATGGAGTTCGCTGCCGAGTTCGGAGAGCCGGTGGCGGTGGTCCGCGACGATTTCCTCGGCGGCCCCGTCGAGGCGCTCGCGCAGGAGGTCGAGGTCCTGGTAGAGGGACTGCAGGCGGGCTTTGGGCGAATAGCGCGCGAGTTCGGAGCCGAGCAGGCGCAGGCGGTCGCGCAGCTTCGTCTGGCCGGAGGCGATCAGTTCCGCCGCGGCCGTCGGCGTCTCCGCACGGCGGTCCGCCGCGAAGTCGCAGAGGGTGAAGTCGGTCTGGTGGCCGACGGCGGAGATGACCGGGGTGCGGCTCGCGCGCACGGCGCGGACGAGTTGTTCGTCATTGAAGCCCCACAGGTCCTCCATCGAGCCACCGCCGCGGCCGACCACGATCAGGTCGATGCCGGGGATGACGTTGGCCTGCTTCAGGCCGTTGATCACCGAGCCTGGGCAGCTCTCGCCCTGTACGCGGGCGGGCACGAGCCACGCCGTCCCGCTCCAGCCGCGCGTCTTGAGCACCTCGGTGAAGTCATGCCAGACGGCGCCGATCTCCGAGGTCACGAACGCGACGACCTTGGGGAAGTCGGGCAGGGGCCGCTTGAGCGACTCGTCGAAGAGCCCTTCGGCCTTCAGCTTATCGCGCAGCTCCTTGAACTTCTGGAAGAGGTCGCCTTCGCCAGCCGGCTTGATCGAGTCGATGATCAGGGACATCTTGCCGGATTTGCCGTAAAAATCCGCCTTGGCCTTGGCCACGACCTTCTGGCCCTCGCGCAGCGGCTCCTTGAGCCAGCGTGCCTGGAAGGAGTAGAGCACGCAGTCCACCTTGGCCTCGGCGTCCTTGAGTGCGAAGTAGTGGTGGCCGGACGGGTACGTCTTGTAGCCCGAGATCTCGCCCGTCACCTCGAGCGTCCCCATCCCGTTGAGATGACCTTTGAGGACATCCGCGAGCTCGCTGATGGTGAGGGGGGCCGAGGCCATGCGGGCAGGTTCGAGGATTTCGCGGGGGAGGGCAAGAGGGGGATGCTTGATCGGTAGGCGTCAGGGCCAGGGCCAGGGTCAGGGCCAGCCATTCGAGCCAGGCGTCAGGGCCAGGGTTAGGAGTGAGTCATCTCGCGGTAACCGCTTCGCCTCTGGCCAACGGTTCAACCGATCAACGGGTCAACTCCATCATCGGTAGGGCTGACCGTCCTCGGTCGGCCGCGGACGAGCGGGACGCGCGTCCCTCCCTGTGACGGGTCAGCCCTTGCCCGCGTGCCCGCTTGCCAGCATGCCCCCTTGACCTCTCACTCCCCTCATGAAAATCGCGTTCGTCGGCACGGGGGTGATGGGCAAGAGCATGGTGATTAACCTGCTCAAGGCTGGCCATGCGGTCACGGTCTACACCCGTACCAAGGCGAAGGCCGAGGACTTGTTCGCGCTGGGCGCGACCTGGGCGGACTCGCCGGCCGCGGCCGTGCGCGGGGCCGATGCCGCGATCTCGATGGTGGGCTACCCGAACGATGTGGCGGAGGTCTGGCAGGGTTTCCTCACCGCCGCGCGCCCGGGCTGCCTGCTCATCGATATGACCACCTCGAGTCCGGCCCTGGCCCGGCAGCTGGCGGCGGCGGCGACGGCGAAGGGATGCCTGCCACTGGATGCTCCGGTTTCCGGCGGCGACCGCGGCGCGCGCGAAGGTACCATGACCATCATGGCCGGCGGTGAAGCCGCGGCGTTCGAGCAGGCCCGCCCGCTCTTCGAGGCCATGGGCAAGACGATCTCCCTGCAGGGCGGCCCGGGCGCCGGTCAGCTTTGCAAACTCGCCAACCAGATCGCCATCGCCTCCGGTATGGTCGCGATGGCGGAGGCCCTCGCTTTCGCGCGCGCCAACCAGCTCGACCTCGAGGCCGTGCTGAAAGCGCTGTCCGGCGGTGGTGCCTCCAGCTGGGCCCTGCTCAACCTCGCGCCTCGTGTGCTCAAGGGCGACTTCGCCCCGGGCTTCTACGTGAAGCATTTCATCAAGGATATCGGTCTGTCCCTGGAGGTCTGCCGCGAACTGAAGCTCTCGCTGCCCGGTCTCGAGCTCGCCGCGAAACTCTACGCCGACGTCCAAGCCGCCGGTGACGGCGACTGCGGCACGCAGGCCCTGGCCCGGCTGTATTTCTCGAGGTAGGGGTAGCGCCGCGTGCTGCCTTAGGTAGGGCTGACCGTCCTCGGTCGGCCGCGGGTCAGCAGGGACGCTCGTTCCTACCTCGAGGCAAGGATGCGGAAGGCATTAGGGCCAGGCGTCAGGGGCAGGGCCAGGGTTAGGAGTGAGTCATCTTGCGGTAACCGTTTCGCCTCCGGCCAACTGTTCAACCGATCAACGGGTCAACTCCACCATCGGTAGGGCTGACCGTCCCCGGTCGGCCGCGGACGAGCAGGGACGCTGGTCCCCGCCGGTTCGCCTCCGCCTTTCCGTGCCTTCAGAACGCCGACACCGCGCGGAGCTGGACGGAATCGATGACGGACGGACCGAGGATCACGTTGGTCACGATGACGAGCACCTGGCCGGGTTCGGCGAGGCCTTCGTCGCGCAGTCGCGCCAGCGCGAGCGTGATATTGTCCTCGGCCTTGGGCTCGAACTTCATCTGGAAGGACTCGACGCCCCAGAGCAGGCTCATCTTCCGGTGGACGTGCGTCTCTTCCATGAACGCGTAGATCGGGCAACCGATGGCGCGGAGCGAGGAGAGCGTGCGCGGGACGTCGCCATTGCGGGTGAAGGCGATGATCCCGGTGTTGCCGAGGTCCTGGGCGAGGCCCGCCGCGGCCCGCAGGAGTTTGATCTTAGGTGTCTCGTTGAGCTGTTCGTCCGAAAGCTTGCGCGGGAGTTCGCGTTCGGTCGTGGTCGCGATGCGGGTCATCACGTCGACGCAGCGGATCGGGTGCTTTCCCGTCGTGGTCTCACCTGAGAGCATGACCGAGTCGGCCATCTCGAGCACCGCGTTGGAGACGTCGGTGACCTCGGCGCGCGTCGGCACGGGTGCGTGGATCATCGACTCGAGCATGTGCGTCGCGACGATGACCGGCTTACGGCGGGCGATGGCCATGGCGACGGCCTGGCGCTGTACCTGAGGCAGGGTCTCGTAGGGGATCTCGATGCCGAGGTCGCCGCGGGCGACCATCAGGGCGTCGGTGGCCTCCAGGATGTCGCCCAGGTGGGCGATCGCCGACTGGTCCTCGATTTTGGAGATGATGTGCGCCTTGGAATCATGCTGCGCGAGCAGGGCGCGCAGGGCGTGCACGTCCGCCGCCTCGCGGACGAAGGACAGCGCATAGAAGTCGACCCCGACCTCACAGCCCACGGCGACGTCCGCGCGGTCCTTGTCGGTGAGGGCGGGGAGGTCGACCTTCACGCCGGGCAGGTTGATGTGGCGGCGGCTACCCAAGGGGCCGGGCTGCTCGACTTTGCAGCGCAGGCGGTCGGGCCGCTGCTCGAGCACGCGCAGCTGGATGAGCCCGTTGTCGACGAGGACCACGCCGCCCACGGGCACGGCGGTGATCATCTTCGGGTAATTCGTGGGGATGACGAGGACGTCCCCGGCGGCCGGGGCGGTGTCGGAGCCGGTGACGTCGACGAGCTGGTCGACCACGAGCTGGGCGGGATCTTGGCGGGCGCCGGTGCGGATCTCCGGGCCTTTGATGTCCATCATCACCGCCAGCTCCTTCTTCATGCGAACGCTGACTTCACGGACACGGGCGACGATGGTGCGCACCCAGGTGTGGTCGGCGTGGGCCATGTTGAGGCGGACGACGTTGGCTCCGGCCTTGATGATCGCCTCCAGCTGCGCTTCGGACTCGGTCGCGGGCCCGATGGTGAAAGTGACCCGGGTATGACGGAAAGGCTTCACGGCGTTTATGACTAGGTCTGACGCCTGACGTTGCAAGGGAAAGGATGGCGTCCCTTTACTTGCTACAAATCAGGCACTTAACCCGTCACAATTGAGCGATGTTGCCTCTGCCCGGTCCGCGACGAGGTCGCGTTTATCCTGCATCCGCTCCTCGAAGAACGTGGTCCGCTCGAAGGGCCAGGGCACGTCGGCCGCGAGCCGCCACGCCGGGTGCGCCGCGAGGTGGTCGTGCGTCCAAGCGTGGTAATCCGCATCGTCGGTCCGGAAGTGCAGGCGCGCACCCGCGACGGCGTGGGCGGCGAGGCGCGCCAGGTTCTCCGCGTTGATGAAGCGGTTCTTGTGGTGCTTCTTCTTCGGCCACGGGTCCGGGTAGAGGATGAAGATCTTCCGCAGGAACACCGTGGACGGCAGCGCATCCAGAAATTCCGTCGCCTCGGCCTTGAGGAAGAGGACGTTGTCCAGCTTGCCCAGCGTCTGCTTGCGCACGGACCGCTCGACGCGGTGGGTGATGAGGTCGATGCCCACGCAGAACTCGTCCGGGTGGGCGGCGCCGTAGGCGGCCAGCCAATGGCCATGCCCGCAACCCAGCTCGAAGGTGAGGCTGGTCCGGCCGTCCAAGGCCGCGGCCAAGATCACCCCCAGCCGATCTACGTTGGCCTGCCGGCGGGCGTCCGCCCATTCCTTGCCCATGACTTTGGTATGCTCCGGCACAGGTCGGTTAAGGGGGAAAGGGGGAGGGGAGGCGAAAGGAAAAAGGGCCTGGGCCAGGGCCAGGGAAAGGTTAACCATCAGGCCTGGGCGTTAATACCTAGCCCTAGCCCCAGCCCTAGCCCTTCGTAACGCCGCCCTCGGCGTTGCGAATAACTCCGGCTTCCCTCGGGGGCGGGGTTGGCCTCTCTTGGGGTCCTATGGCCAAGGTCGATATCGAGCTGGTGCAACGCGTGCTCAAGGAGAACGGCGTGGACGTCCGCGTCGCCGCCGCAATTCTCAACCAGATCCGCGAGGCGGCCGCCGAGGATGTGGTCGAGCGCGAGAAGCCCCAGAAGAAGGAATTCCTCGTTCTCGTGAGCGAGCCCGAGGGCGGCCTGCCCAAGGACCTCACCGGCTGGGTCGTCCAGTACCCGGAGGACGGCGACCCGCGCGACGTCTCGGACAAGATCCTCGACGTGGCCTCGACCTTCAACGGTTCCCCCAAGGGTAAGCGCGTGCCGGTAACTTCCTTTGGCGATGCCTGCCAAAGTCTGCCCTCCAAGCTACTCAAGGAACGGGACGTCTGGGTGAAGACGCGCGAGCCGGTCCGCGTCATCGCGGTGAAGAACGCGCTCGGTCGTCGTCGGTCCGCCGATTGAAAGATGCGGAGCGCGGGCTGATTAAGGCGGATTACGCCGTTTCGGTCCACGAAAAGCGGGGTATTAAGCCGATTAATCCGCCGGGAAAGCCGGCGCGACATTCGTCGTTTCGACTCGCCAAAACAGGCCTTGTCGCCAACTTGGATTTTCATGAAGTTCAAAAACTTCCCGATCTACCGCATCGAATGGGTGACCTCGTCGTTCCTCATCGGCACGGCGCTGCTTTCCCTGACTGTCGTGCCCTGGTTCCTCTGGACCCAGTTCGACAACGTCGAGGGCTGGGGCTTCATCTGGGCCCTCTTCATCTTCTACTACTACGCCACGGGTTTCGGCATCACTCTGGGTTACCATCGGCTCTTCTCCCACCTGTCCTTCAAGGCCAAGTGGCCGGTCAAGCTGTTCGTGCTCCTGTTCGGCGCCGCCTCCTTCGAGAACTCCGCCCTCGACTGGTCGGCCGACCACCGCATCCACCATAAGCACGTGGACGAGGACGAGGATCCGTATGACATCTCCAAGGGCTTCTTCTACGCCCACATCGGCTGGCTGCTCTTCCGCCTCAAGCCGAAGCCGCCCGTCACCAACGTCAAGGACCTCGAGGCCGACCCCCTCGTGATGTGGCAGCACAAGTACGTCCAGTGGATCGGCTTCTTCGTGGGCTTCGTGACCCCCGCCATCCTCGGCTGGGCCTACGCCACCGCCCGCGGCTTCGCCAATCCCGGCATGACCGCCCTGGCCTGCTTCCTCATCGCCGGTCTCCTCCGCACGGTGGTCGTCCAGCAGGGCACCTTCTGCATCAACTCACTCTGCCACATGTTCGGCCGCCAGCCTTACTCGACCAACCACAGCGCCCGCGACTCCGGCGCCGTCGCTCTCCTCACTTTCGGCGAGGGTTACCATAACTACCACCACGAGTTCCAGCACGACTACCGCAATGGCGTGAAGCCCTGGCAGTTCGACCCGACCAAGTGGATCATCTGGACCCTCTCCAAGGTCGGCCTCGTGCAGGACCTGCGCCGCGTGCCGGATTCCCGCATCATGGCCGCCGAGCTCAAGGAGAAGAGCCTCACCCTCGGTAAGGACATCGATTCCTTGGCCAATCGTCTCGATGCCCGCACCCGCGAGCTGAAGGCCAAGCCCATCGCCGCCGCGCATGAGCTCGCCAAGGAACTGGCGCTCCGCGCCGAGGCCCTCAAGGAAGCCGCGACCAACAAGGCCGAGGTCGCCCACGAGACCATGGTCGAGCTGCGCGCCCTGCTGAACCAAGCCGCCGGTCATCTCGAGGCCCTGCGCCGGGCCGACGCTGGTTCGGCCGCCTGATTAGGCCGGACCGCCGAACTCCCTGACCAACTCGAGGACCCGCGCCTCAATCTGGGGCAGGGCATGCGCGGGCTCCAGGAAGTCGATGTCGTGGACCGTCCAATACTCGATCCGGTCCGCCCATTCCGGGTGCGACTGGCGCATCATGGCGTGATGCTCGTCGCGCTTGAGTGCGATGGTCCGGTGGGCCCGGGCGAGGTCCTCCTTGCGCAGCTGGGTCGGGGCCTCGCCGGTATGATGGAGGGGGATGCCCAGCTCGCCTAGCCGGCGTTCGGTGTCCCGCGAAAGCAGGGTCGGCTCATCCGCCACCAGGGAGGTGAGCAGGCCGCGCGAGAAGGCCCGGGCGGCCAGCCCATGGCGCTCGGCATGCCAGTTGAAGAGGGCCTCCGCATGACGGCTGCGGTAGAAATTACCGGTACAGACGAACAGGAGGAGCTTAGAATCTGCGCTTGTGCGGGACGTCATGCCGGGTAAAGTGCCAGCATACAAACACCACCCGCCATGGCACGCAAACTGTTCGTCATCTCCGCCCTTTCCCTCGCCTTCGTCGGTTGCATGGGTCCTAAGAAGGGTCCGAGCCCCGTGACCGATGGCCCGGCCACCGTGTCTCCGGCCATCCTCGTCCCGATCGATACCGGCCTGACCCCGGTGACCCCCGTCGCCCCGGCCAAGCCGACGACCCCCGCGAAGAAGTCGACTGGCAAGCTTCCGCTCGGCAACAACGTCGGCAACAAGTAAGCCGAGGCTTACATCAAGGACACCTCGGTGACGAAGGTGTCGACCTGCCCGGGCTCCGCAAAACGGAGCCCGTGCTTATGTTCGGGGCTGTTGGGCGGCCCCATCCAGGGCTCCACGCAGTAATACGGCGCCTCGGGGTCGGGCGTCCAGGTGACGACGCTGGCCCAGGCGCCCGGGATCGGCTCCTCGCCCACCTTGATGGTGATGTCCTCCTCGCCGGACTTGGGGCCGAAGGCGAGCGTGGCCGACGTGAGGTTCGTGAAGATGCAGTCCGAGAGGTGCGGGTTATCGAAGCCGATCGTGGCCTGGCCCTTGAGCTCCGCGAACGGCACCAACTTGCCGTCGGCGGCGTGGCGCCACTGCTTCTTGGACGGGATCTTCACCACGTAGTCCCGCCGGCCCAGGCCGGGATGCCACGGCAACGTGAAGTAGAAATGATGGCCCGCGCACCACGGTAGCGGCTGCGCGTCGCGGTTCTCGAATTCGAACGTGATCCGGAGGAATAGCTCAAGGAAATCGAAGCGGATGCGGAAGTCGTAGGCGAAGGGGTAGCACTGCCGGCCGCGCTCGTCCGGCACCAGGCGCACCACGGCGTGCCGAGGGCCGCTGTCGACGATCGCGAAGGCCGAGTCGCGGGCGAAACCGTGCTGCGGCATCGGGCGTTTGACCCCGTCGGCGGCCTTCCAGGCGAACTTCTCGCCGTCGGCGTAGTTGCGGCCCATGAAGGGGAAGAGGATGGGGTTGCCGCCGCGGACCGGCCCGATCTTGTCCAGGTCCAGCGGCGCACCCTCGGGCCAGAAGAGGATCTCCCGACGGCCGGACGGGACGTCGAGCCGCCAGCGCAGCAGGCGCGCCCCGCGCGTCAGGCAAGTCTCGTAGGTCGAGGCACCGACCCGCCAGCGTTCCATCGGCACGCCGTTCTCTTCGTAGCTCTCCATGGCGCCGAGCAAACGAGGTGCGCCGACGGTGGCAAACGCGGACTTAACCCGCGCGTTTGGCGAAGCGGTAGTGGCAGACCATCCATTCGACGCCGCCCCGGTAGTTCCAGAGCTCGGCGCAGGCCATGAAGAAGACCCGCCAATTCGCCAGCCAGGCCTTGGCCCGCTCCGGGCCGTAGGTGCGGGCGAAGATCCGCAGAACCTCCTCCCGGTGCCGGTCGGTGTTCTGGAGCCAGTGCTCCGACGTCTGTCCGTAGTGGCGGCCCTCGACCTCCCACTGTTGCTCCAGCTTGAGGTTGTCCTGGAAGCGGCTGGCGAGGCAGTTGGAGGGCATGATGCCGCCGGTGAAGAAGTGGCGCGACATCCAATCCGTGCCGTTCTTGGCCGCGAAGTGGTAGGCGATGTCCTTGTGCGTGAAGACGTGGAAGAACAGCTTGCCGCCGGGCTTCAGCCAGCCGGCGATCCGCCGCATCAGCTCCGCCCAGTTCTTCATGTGCTCGAACATCTCGACGGAGACCACCCGGTCGAAGCGCGCCGCTTCGGCGGCAAAGACGTTCATGTCGCAAGTGATGATCCGGACGTTCCTGAAGCCCCGCTTGGCGCATTCGCCTTCGATGTGGGCGCGCTGCGAGGCGGAGTTGGAGACCCCGGTGATGCGGGCGTGGGGATATTTCTCGGCCATCCAGAGCGTGAGGGAGCCCCAGCCGCAGCCGAGCTCGAGGATCTCCAGACCGTCCGTGAGCTCCGCCCGGGCGCAGGTGCGGGCCAGCATGGCTTCCTCGGCCTGACCGATGGTCTCGCCGCCGAGTTCGTAGTAGCACGAGGAGTACTTCAGGCGCGGCCCTAGGCAGAGCTTATAGAACTCAGCCGGCACCTCATAGTGTTGCTCGTTGGCCGCCTTGGTCTCGATCGCGACCGGGAGCGTGCGCAGTTCGGCCGCAAAGGCGTCGACCCGGGCGAAGCGCGCGGCGGCGGAGTCCGGTCGCTCGTCCCGGAGGCGTTGGCGGAGCAGACGGCGGATGCCCCAGCGGAGCACGGAATCGGGGAGGACGTCCTTCGCGATGAGGGTGTCAATCAGCGGCATACCCCCGAACGTGGGGAAGCGCCGGCCCAAGGCAATCCGCCGCCGCCAAAAAATCAGGCTCGCGGCGGCCGGGGCCAGAAGGCCGGGACGCGGGACTGGTACTCGGCGTAGGCCGCCCCCTTGGAGGTCAGCAGCTGTTGTTCGGTCAGGGGGATGCCGGTGACGTGGTTCAGGAGGTAGTACATCCCGCCGGTGCAGAGCAGGCCCGGTATCCCCTGGAGCAGCGGCGTCCAGCTGAGCAAGGCGAACCCGACCCAGATCAACCATTCGCCGAAGTAATTCGGGTGACGGGTCCAGCCCCAGAGGCCTTGGGCGCAGACTTGCCCGCGCCGCGCCGGGTCCTGCTTGAACCGCGCCAGTTGCAGGTCCGCGGTCGCCTCGGTCAGCATGCCGAGGACGACAATCCCGGCTCCGACCAAGTGGACGGTCCGGATGCCGCAGGAATCCGTCCAGGAGGCGAGTAAGGGCAGGGCGAGGATCGTCAGGGCGACCGCCTGCTGCGCGTAGAAGACGGCCATCTTGGCGGCCATGCGGTTCCCCCAGGTCGCGCGCATCTTCAGGTACCGACCATCCTCCCGGTCCAGGTGGCCTAGAATCCGCCAGCCCAGGTGGGTCCCCAGTCGCAGGCTCCAGGCGGCCACGAAGATCGCATGCAGCGCAAAGGCGGTCCAGCCCGTCGGGCCGGGGGCCACGAAGACCAGCAAGCCCGCGATCAGGGCGAAGCCGTAGGACCAGACAACGTCGACGATGGACCAGTTGTTCAGTCGACGGGCGACGAACCACGTGAGCGCGAAGAGCACCAGGCCGGGCAGGAGGGCCCAGAGCAGGATGGCCTGGGTATAATCGAGGAGTAGCGTGGTCATGGGCGTGGAGTCAGCGTGGCCAGCCGGCGGAAGGTCGGCAAGAGCAGGCGGCGCAGCAACCAGGCGAGGGCGGGCACGACGACGGCCCAGGCAAGGGCGGCATGCAGTCCCGCGAGGCCGAAGCGCTCGAAGAAGAGCCCAGGCGTCTCGGTGAAGACGCGGGCGACCGTGGCGAGGTCGATGGCTACAGGCTCCGCCCCGGTCAGCCATTCGCCGAGCCGCACGAACGGGATGATCAGGAGGAGCTGCACCGGCGCCAGCAGGTAGTTCGTCAGCTGCAGCGCTAGATGGTTCAAGCGCGCGAGGCGTCCGGCCAACGCGCAGGCCGCCGTGGTCGTCCCGAGAAACGGCAACAACCCCAGCGCGGCGCCAGTCGCGACCGCGGTCGCCAGCGCTTCCGGCGTCACGCCTTGGCGTAGCTCCGCGACCAGCGGGTCGCGCACCTTGCGGCGGAGCCAGTCGCCGACCCGGCCCATCAGGCCGCCTTGCGGGTGAAGAAGACCTGGCCGAGGTCGTTCACGCCGGGCGAGGCCCGCAGGCAGAGCAGGGCATAGGCGGCGATGGCGAAGTTACCTAGGATCAGCAGAGCGACGAGCCAGCCGAGGCGCGCGGCGACGGTGCGCTCGCGCCAGGCGACGTACAGCCAGAAGGCCAAGAAGCCGAAGTAGGCGTCGAACATCGTGGCGAGGCCCCACGGCTCGGAGCAAACGGTGATGTAGCCTTTCAGCACGTTGATACCTTCCTTGTTTTTGACGAGGTCGGCGAACTGCGGCAGCGAGGTGATCGTCGGCGCGGTGGAGGCGTACCACGACACCCAGGTCATGGCGGCGAGGACGAGGATGAAGTAGAGGGCGATAGCGCGGCGGGAGTTCATGACCTCGAGGATGGGGAGAAGATGAGAAAAGGCAAATGGG
>Ga0255104_1000005_pt1 | contig 61830 bp, 92 predicted proteins | sample Law_Cont_RepC_0h_FD_188446 | JGI IMG/M metagenome (GOLD analysis project Ga0255104, IMG submission 188446) | Freshwater microbial communities from St. Lawrence River, New York, United States - Law_Cont_RepC_0h | ecosystem: Environmental > Aquatic > Freshwater > River | place: USA: New York... | reverse complement strand
CAAAGGCCAACCTCAAGAAGACGGGACACAACAGCTATGGCGGCTGGTTTTATTACGAACTGGGCGACTTCATTCCTACAGTCCACAAACTGTTTGACGCAGTTGGATTGTGTGGCGTAGTGACGTTTGGAGAGACAGCAACCCTAACAATCTATGACGCCGAGAGTGATGGCAAGATTGAATTTTCTACACCCATCGTGTATGCAGAAGCCGCCAAGGGCCAGCCCATTCAAATGCTGGGTAGCACTCATACCTACTTGCGCCGTTACCTGTGGTTAATGGCGATGGAGATCGTTGAGTCTGATGCGGTGGACGCTGAGAAGCAAGAGGAAAAGCCAGAGCCGGTGAAGGTCAAGGTCAAGCCACCAGCAAAGATCGCCGGAGCGGATAGCCCCTGGCAGCTTTCAATCACAACAGATGAATCAGCAGGTCTGCAAGATTGGCTAAACATTGTTGTCGAGGCTACACGCATGGCACTGCGTCAGGCCAAGTCAGAGAAAGATGTGTTGGACATCTTCAAGGTTAATCGGGTGATCTTTGATCGCCTGAAAGCAGAATCCGAAGAGGATCATGTCGCCATCCTGGGCGATTTCAAGAAACGCAAAGACGAACTGAAGGAGGAAAGCAATGGCACAGTACCCTAATTCTGGAAAACTATCGGCAAACAGGTACAAGGACGCACCCAACAAGCCCGACATGGTGGGCGAGTTGACTATGGACAGGTCTGCGCTGCGCACACTGCTGGAAGAAACAGATTCCGATGACATCGTGATCAAGCTGGGGGCGTGGAAGATGAGCGGCCAATACGGCGAATGGTTTCGTATGTCTTGGAACAACTACAAGCCCAAGCCAAAGGACAACCCATATGTCCCGCCACGCCAGGAGAAGCCACGGCAGCAGGTTATTGATGACCAAGACATACCTTTTAATTAGAACGGGTCTATAATGGTTGTATTACCAGCACAGGAGTACAACATGGTTCGTTCTAAAGAATGTTTTAAGTGCAAAGCCGTTAAGCCATTAGAGGAGTTTTACAAACATTCAATGATGGCTGACGGTCATGTAAACAAATGCAAGGAGTGCAACAAAAATGATGTTACAGCCAACAGGAATAAGAATATTGAGAGGATCCGTGCCTATGACCGGGAGAGGGGAAAAATCCCAGAGCGCATTAAGGCGACAGCGGAAGTCACACGTATTTGGCGGCTTGAGGATAAAAGAAGGTACGCCGCTCATAGCGCCGTTGCCCAGGCTTTACGCGCCGGGACAATGGTACGAGATTCATGTATCAGGTGCGGAGAAACAAAATCGGTCGCTCATCACGAGGACTATGACAAGCCTTTGGAAGTTATGTGGCTCTGCCAGCCGTGCCATAAGCAACGGCACAAAGAACTGAGAGAGGCCTTCTGACCATGAAGACAAGTCAGTTTGAGGCCGTCAAGGTAGCCATTAAACAAGACAAGACTGGGTATGTACTTACCCTGTCCATTCACCCAGATGAGATCCCTAATGAGGTCATGCGTGACTTTGTTGGGGCTAGGTATCAGGTGGTAATGGTTCGCTTGAACGGCGAAGAGAAACCTATGAACAGGGAGCAAGACCTGCCAAAAGATGTGGTGCAGCTTGCTGGAATCTTATGCAACGACCAGAAGTTTCACGACTGGTTATTTGGCCTGGGGTTCATTGAAGTACCCAATGCAACGGAAGCAACGGATTGGTTGCGATCTGAGTTGGGCGTTAAATCCCGCGCAGAACTCAAAACAAATCCAGAGGCGGCAAAGACTTTATTAAATATCAACGAGGAATTCAAAGCATGGAAACGAAACGGCTAGTACCTTACTCAGTGCATCTGAGAGAGGACATCTATTTGAAATTGAAAGCGGCAGCAGGGCAGCGCAAAGCAACGGCACTGGTTCGGGACGCCATCACATTGATCGTAGAAGGAGATGATGTATTCAATGGTGGCTATAACAAGGGGCTGCGAGATGCCATCGCCGTCATCAAAGACAACGAAAGAGCCAGCAGCATCTCCATAGACGGAGAGTCCATTGCTGACATTCTTTCCAAGCAGATTGAGGCCATGATTCTTAATCAATCCGTAGGAGTCAAGAATGGCAAGAAAAAAGTCTGAAGGGATTGAGTCCCTTGTTTCCAAAGTTGAGCCTGTGTCCATTCAAGAAATCACAATGCTTGATTGGTATGCAGCCTTTGCTCTAATAAACAATGAGTTTGCCGCAGATGAAGATGCAGCAAAGCATTCTTTTGATAGGGCCGAGGCCATGATGAAAGAACGAGGTAAGAGAATATGAAGAGTGCATTCCCCACCAACAACTGGCGGCAGATGGCACCCATCTCTGAGGGGTACGATGAGGGTATGTTGCTGATGGATTACTTTGCGGCCAAGGTAATGCAAGCCTTGGTCAGCGAGACAGGTATGACCATGCCTGACTTTGCAGCAACCGCCTATGACATGGCAGAAGACATGATAAAGGAACGAAATGAACGACTTCAACGACTGGGCTAGTTACCTGCTGCGGGCAGAGATGAGCATGAGAATGCTCAATGACAAACTGCTGCACAGGCAATACGAGGGAATTGATCGGCTTGTCGATAGCATCATCGATGATCTGGTCAAGACCAAGATATGGACGGCGCACGAGAAGAACAAGATTGAATAACAATCTAACCGCCAAGCAGAAGGCGCACATAGGCAGAGTGAAGATGCTTCCTTGCTCTGTCTGTGATGCGCCAGCACCCTCCGATGCTCACCACATAGAACAATCGTTGCAGTATTGCGTAGTGGCCCTATGCAAAGACTGCCACCAGGGTTCTATGATGGGGTGGCACGGGCAGAAAAGAATGTGGAAGATCAAGAAAATGGAAGAGCTTGACGCCCTAAACGTTACCATTCAAAGGCTGTTGGAAACACAATGAACCCATACAAAATAGATGTTCCCACCTGCATATCGTTTAGCGGAGGTAGAACGTCTGCGTATTTGTTGTGGCGTGTTCTGCAAGAAAACAATGGTCTTCCAGAGGATGCGGTGATCCTGTTTGCCAACACTGGCAAGGAAGATGACGCTACGTTACGCTTCTGCCATGACATAGAAACAAACTGGAATGTACCCATCACATGGCTTGAGTACAGGGATGCTGATCCGCCGTTTGAGGTGGTCACATACGAAACCGCCAGCAGAAATGGGGAGCCGTTTGAGGCGCTTGTAAAGAAGAAGGGCTACCTGCCAAACCCAATAGCACGGTTCTGCACGGTTGACCTCAAGATCCTGACCTTTGAAAGATACTTGAAGGCCAACGGCTGGACAGAATGGGACAACCTTATTGGCATCCGAGCCGATGAGCAGCGCCGGGTTGCAAAGATACGGGCCAACCCATCTGACGGACGCAAGGGCGTAACAAGGTATATGCCGCTAGCAGATGACGGGATAACCAAAGAAGACATCAGCAAGTTTTGGCAAGCGCAGCCGTTTGATCTTGGCCTTCCAAATATCAATGGCATTACCTATCACGGCAATTGCGACCTGTGCTTTCTCAAGGGCGCATCGCAAATCTTTTCATTGATTGCGGAAAAGCCAAGCAGGGCAACGTGGTGGGCCAACATAGAGGCGTCAATTACAGAGCCAAAGATTAGAGATGGCGACAAGTTTCGGACTGACCGCCCTGGATACGCCGCCATGCTTGATTACTCCAAGGCGCAAAGCAATCTATTCGACCCCACAGAGGAGGCCATTGCCTGCTTCTGCGGGGATTAGTGGTAACGTTTCCACTACTTCATTGCTTTGCGGGTATCTTCTGCCTGCTCAGCCATCATTGAGATCAGCGACTTCAAGCGGTCAATCTCTTCACGCTTGGTGGCACCGTCCATAGAGGTGTCATTGGTGATCATGCGGATCTGCAATCTGACCTTAGCCATGTTCTTTGCCGTCTTGTCATAGAACTTGGCGAGTCCAATCTTGTCTTGCTTCTCTTCAAGAATCTTGAGTACCTTAGCGGAATCCCCGATCTCTGCATAGTGCCGCATATCAGCATACGCCTGACTGATCTCTTTGTTGTTCTCATAGAAAGCAGTGGCGTACTTGGATTGGTTTGATGGCAATGACTTGATAAATCCAACACTCACCTTGTCCACCCACTTGGTATCAGGATATGCGCCATCTTTGAACGGCATGACCGCATAGTGCGATGTCTCAGCAATCGTGCCGCCCAGCCAGCCAAAGTAAGCCTTGATGGCGTAGTCCACCTGCACAGGGGATAGCCCCTCGCCTGGAACCATTACCTTGGTCAAACCACCCAGGGCAATAGCCAAGGGGCTTGTCGTGTCAGTGGCACGCTCTTGCTTGGACAGACGCTCCATGCCAGCAGATTCAATCGGCGCACCAGTGAATGAATCTTTGTTTGCATACAGATCCACCAGCGGTTTGAAGAATTGCGGCAGGTTAACCGCAAAGGTGTCTGTGATCATGCGCTTCAATGATTGCTCAAACTGCTTGCCCTCTGAGCCTTGGTCAAAGATTTGTTCTGCTGTGCGCTCAACCAACGTACCAAATGCACCAATCTCAAATGGCTTGGGGATACGCAGGGCATATTCCATCCCAGGCAGCTTGAACCACCAGAAGTTATCCCGATCCCACTCATCCCGCTTTTTAAACTCTTCATCGTCCTTGAATGCAAAGTACAGAGCAAGCGAAGCAAGGCAGACAGCGCCGGTAACGATTCCAAAGGACTCAGCTTTTTGCTTATCTGTCTGCTCAATTGGCTTACCAGTAATGGAGTTATAGAACACCCGCACAGTAGGATTGATACCATCCCTGCCCAGCTTATACAGACCTTGTGTACGAGCATTCAAGAATGGAATTACCTGGGTCAGCAGGCGGAAGGCAGGCCATGAACCTTGCATAGAGAAATCAAGCAAGTCTCTGGCGTAGTAGGAAGCCTCCAAGTGCCCGTAGCCCTTGTCTTTCATCTGTTGATACAGCGCCATGCGGTTTGCAGATTCAGACTTGTTACCAAATTCTTGGTACTTGTCCCACGCCTTTTTAAGTTGGTTCTTAATCTTTGCGGGCGTATCCAGAATGTGTTCTTCTTTGACGCCCATCTTGATCAGCCGCTTCACCAGCGCAGCCTGATCTCCCTCAACAATGGAGCCAAAGTTAAACAAAGCACCACCAGCCAAGGCAGACATATGGGCAGGATTGTCCTTGTTGCTCAAAGCCCAGCCGTTGACCACGTTAGCAAATGGATTCTTCTTTAGGTCACTGACAGCCATCGCAGAGATAGAGTCACGGAACAAGTTGCGGATCTTGAACGCAGGAGAGATAGTCACGCCAAACTGGAGGACATTCTTGAATCCCCTAGCCACATCCAGGAACTTAGACTTTGGCCCCATGTACCCAATGGAAGTAATTGAATCCAGCAGCAAAGGATCAAGCACTTGGTAATACACAGGCTGACCATCGACCATCGCCTTGACTGTGCCCTTGCCGGATTCAGTCATCCATGACCGAACAGACCCATCGCCAACCATCTCATCATTGCTGCGGTAGTACACCTTGCCGTCAATCATGTAGTACGGCACTTTGAGGTTTGGCTCTGCACCGCCTAGCTTCTCGGCAGCATTCAGCGTAGCGGCTGCAGCCTGATTCTTCATAGAAGCAGACAGGATGTGACTCCAATTACGCAGAGTGTTTTCCATCAGATCGGCAAACGGGCTAACACCACCTTCCAAAGCCTTGGAGAAGTGCTGGTTTGACAAGCCGGTAGCGGTCATTACCTTGGAAACGTCACCATCTTCCATTTCACGATAGAACGGGATGTAGTTAATGTCCTCAATGAACCGCTCATAGCCGATTGGGTTATTCTTCAACTCCTCAATCTGGCCTTCAAGCTCTTCAATCTCTTTTTCTCTCTTGGCGTCAGACAAGTTTTCATTGTTCTGAGCAACATTGATGCGCTCACGCAGCCGGTCAATTGCATTGGCCGTGGAGTCAATTAACCCAGAGTCCAGCGCAACCTTCAGCACAGAACGGTTCAGCTTGTTCATCTCTATGCGCACAGCTTTATAGACCTGCTCACGGGGCTTGCCGTCAAGATCCCCATCAATAAGAGTGTTCCTATTTGTAACCAAATAGGGCATTACATCTTCGCCCGTCTTCTTGTCAATAAATACAGTACGTTTTTCTGGCGGTAAATCTGCCTCGCGGTTCAGGGCAATCCACATCTGATAGCGGCCAACTTCGCTACCTAACGGCTTGAGAATGTCAATCATCCCCTTGGTGCCTTGTTTAATATTCAGTGCGCCACCGTCATTGAATACTTGACCAAAGAACATCAGACCTTCAAGTGCGCCGTCCACAGTCTTGGACATACGCGCAAGAATGTAGGCGTCTTCGCTGTACTCTTTGATGGTGCGGAACTGGTCAGCAATACCTTGCGAAAGCCGCTGCCAGAAGCGGTCTTTCATTTCCTCAAGGCGCTGAATGATTGTCTTATGCTGAGGCGCATAGACAGGATTTGCTTTGTCAAGGAATTCTTGCGGAACACCTTTAAAGTCTGCTGGATTCAGTGGCTCACGCCTTTGCAAAGCAGTAGAAACCGTGGCTTTTACTTTGTCGCCTACGCTTTCTTCAGAAGATTTTTCTTCTTCGTAAAGAAACTTTTCTCTAGGCGCATACTTGACGTTCTTAGCCAAGACAAAACGACCCACTTGCAACACCTCATCGGCTGACACAACAGGCTTGGTGTTCGATCTATCGTAAAAGAATGAATGACGCAATGGATCAAGGCTGACCTGTGACCACGCAGGATCGTTCAGCTTTTCTTTGACCATCTTGAAGATTTCATCTGGCGTCATGTTGACCCAAGTACCTTCAATAGTCTGTTGCGGTGCTTTTTGTCCCGCACGCCCCTCTTGCATTTGAGCAATACCAAACGCCTTCTCTTCAGAGCGGATGGCAAACACAGCATTCTTCAAAAATCCAGCCGACTTGTAGCTGATATTCTTTCCAGCCGCCGCATTGGTTGCGGGCTTGCCTTCGTGGATAGACACTACGCTGCCATTAACTCCATTGGCTCTTCCCCACTCCAGCGCAGGAATGTCCATTCGCAAGCCAACTTTTGTGCCGTCTGCAATAGAGGCATTAACAAGCTTAGGATCTTTCTTCTGCGGAATCTTGTTTACCAAAATTAACCGCATCAAGTCATCATTAATTGGCTTTTCTAGTTTGTCGCCAAGTATTTCTCTGACGGGGGTGTAGTAATTTACATACTCATCATACTGTTGCTTGGTAATGTTTCCAGCCTTTAGCTCTCGTGCAGCAAGCACAACCTGCTCATTGCGGCCTTCTTTTAACTTGAACCCTTTAGGCGCAGTCAACTTGGGAGGAGCATTTGCAGCAGGCTTTGTTGTGGCGGGTGGCGCAGCAGGCTTCTTAGTACCAATGGGGCCAAGCTCTTTTTCAATCTGCTCAAAGGGAGTGTCAAGAATAGTGTCGGCAGTTCTGACAACCGTATCCAAAGCAGTTTCATACTGGGCATCCAAGCCCAATAGCTTCCTGAATATCTCAACCATGCGAGTCAAAGCATTGGTATTGCCTACCTTTACCTTGGACAAGTAGTCTTGGAAGTCTGGGTCTGTTAAACCCCACGACACCAATTCCATAATGTCTTTTACGGTATTGGTTTTGTTAACCTTGATGCGATCAAGAATGGGATGTATTCTACCAGCAGCTTGATCTGCCTTCATTTGTTTCTTGACTTTATCAAGAACAACTTGCAAATCATTAGCTTCTTTGCTTTTTTTACCCAAGAATGATGGGTCTAATGTTGCGGAAGTAACCGAATGCAACAGCTCATGCAATATGGTTATATATCTTGTGCCTGTACCTCTATGTTCTTTGCCATTCTTTAAACCGGCAAATGTGAAATATCCGAAACGGTAGTCTTTTCCAATGTTGTAGCTAAATTTTCCTCTGAATTTAAGATCGTCCCTGTTCATTACATTTACAGGTTTTTTAAAGAATCCTCTTTCATCCAACTCTTTAACCCGCGCAAAAACTTTTTCAGCAATTGCTTTGGCTGCACTGTTGGGAGCATTATCAATAGCCCACTGCGCAAGCTGGGTGGCGGTCATGCCATTTATTTCTTTGGCAATCTGTTCTAAGGATTTCTTTGCTATAAAGTCTTTTGGCTCTGGCAAGTCTGCGGGAAGACCTGCGCCTACTGTTGGCTTTTCTTCTGGAGGGATTTTTTTAGTACCGCCACCCTTTGTTCTGGGCTTAGCGATTGGAGCAGCTTTTGCAATTGCTGCTTGGTCGGCCTCGGCTTGGGCGATAAGTTCGTTGATTTCATCTTCGGTAAATCCTTCGCTGATGTATGTTGCAATTTCGTCTATGGTGTATTCGCTGTTATCAATGGTGTATGACTGCGAACCGCTTGTCGCAGCAAACAAAGCATTGCGATATGCACCCTTAAATTCTTCAATAGATGCACTGGGCATACTGTCGCTTAATTCTTCTCTCAAGCGATCAACATCTACGCCAGCAGAAAGAGCTTCATCCTCAAGATCTTTTAAGCTTACTTCTGTGGCCTCACCTTTTGGCTGCTCAGCGATCTCACTAAGTTCTAAGTTTGTGCTTGGAACAGATTTCAATTTTTCAAGCTGCGCCTGTATCTCTGCTTTTTGATTTTGAGCAGTCTTCAGCTTTGCGGCAGCATATTCGGTTCTGTAATCGCCGTTTCGCAGTTTTTCGGCAATATGCTCTATTGCCGCTTGGGCATCAAAGTTTTCATTTTGTTCCCCGTTAATAACTGCACGATTTTCACCCGGCAAAAACGCATCCAATTCGCCATCGGCCACCATGTCCTCTAATAGAACACCCTGCCCACTTGCGCTATACAGCTGCTTTAAACTCTTTTTGTTTTTGTCAATGTCGGAAAGTGAAAATGCACCGGGCCGCTCTACCAGCTTCCCTTTGAGCATACTAAACAGGCTTCCATTTTCAGCCTGAGCTTCTCTTATTTCTTTGTTAATCTGAACCAGCGAGGCTTCCACCTCTTTTATTTCTTGCTTTTCTTCAGGGGTAAATTCAACCTTTGCCACGCCCCTGGGCTTGGTTTGCTCAGTTTCAATGGGAACAAACTCAGGCGCTTCTGGCTCCATAGGCGCAACAGCCTCCGGCGCAGGAGGTGTAGCGGCAGGAGGTGCTTCCGCAGGTGGTAACGTTTCCACACCGGTAGGCGCACCAGGGATCTCGGCTGGAGGGGGTACACCTTGATCGGCAGGTGGTAACGTTTCCACGGCAGCAGGTTCGCCCGGTGCCGTTTCTGTGGGCGGCGTGACTTGGACGCCATCAATATCGCTACTTCCATCCGCTTTATTAACTTTTACGCTATCTTTGCCGCCAACATTTACCGTGGTTGTGCCTACAACTGGACTGTCTGTAGGAGGGTTCCCCGTTCCCGTAACGGGTGGTAACGTTTCCACCTTGGTGCCGGGACGCCGTGCTGCACCAGCAATGGCACCCATGCCACCGCCACCAATAGCAGCCATACCAGCAGCTTGACCAACACCAGCAAGCAGATCCTGCTCAGGATTGACCTCACGCATAGCTAAATTCTGGGTGAATTTACCGCCACCCTCTTCAGCCATCTCGCTTACGGACTCACCCAAAGCACCCTTACCAGCACCCAGAATGCGACCAGTTTTCCCAGGTACGCCAGCAAATGCTTCTTCCAAGGTGCGTGCGCCGGGAAGTCTCTGGGCCAACAGTGAGATCAAAGCACCAGATGCACCAGCAGCCCGCGCTAATCCCAAAGCTTTCTGAGCAGCTTCAGGCTCAGACATACCCTGAGCTATCGCTTCTTTGTAGATGTTTTCATATGCACCGGCACCTATATCAGCGCCTTGCTGCACAGCACCGGTACCAACAGCAGCCTTAACACCAAGCTCACCAGCCTTCTTGGCAGCGATCTGCTTAGCCGCAGTCTGAGCCGCCTCTTTGGCAGCGCCACTTGCCACCAATGCAGCGGCCTCCCGTGCAGTAATACCGGCTGCAGTAAGTGCAGCAGTACCGCCACCTGTTAATAAGGCAGGGATAATCTGTGGAATTTGTTCCACCAAGAACCCAACGAGCAAGGCTGGGTCTTTGATAGTCTCACCAAACGCTGTAGCACCAGCAGCAATCTGCCCAGTCTTCTCAGCTTCTTGTACTTTCTGCGCCCTGGCTTCTTCTTTAGCCTTAAGCGCCGGAGACAGCATCTCTTCTCCGTACTTCTTAATGTCCTCACCGGCCCCTAACAGACCAGTTTTAGAGAAGTCTCCAGTAGCCAAGCCATACAACTGGCCCGGTAACTGTACCAACGACCCAATGCCAGAAACAAACTTGCCGCCTACGTCCTTGGCAGCTTCGCCGTATGTCCTTTGAGGAATAGGTTTGGCCGTAGGCGTTTCCTGGGCTACGGGTGTTTCTACCCCATACTTTTGCCGGATGGCAAAGCGGGTTGCATCATTGGCCTGGGAGTAGTTGGTGTCCTGTGACGCATACTTATTGAAAATGGCTTGCTTGGTAGCAAAGTTTGCATTTACATAGTTTGGGTCAGCAAGGACTTCTTGTAAAGTGGGCATGGCTTACTTCAGCAAGGGATTGGATGTGTCTACTTTACCAGCAGCACCGCCTGGACGGCTAGATTTACCCATTTCCTCTTGAATCAATTTATCTCTGAAGGCTTTGGCATCAAAGGGAACACCGGCTTGCTCTGCTTTCTTTTTCTCCTGCGTCATTTGCTGCATACCAAGCGGGCTTTCAAGGAACTTTTGCACATTGTCAACAGCTTGATCTTGCGTTAAAGCACCTCTAGATCCGCCCCTAAGAGCCTGAATTCTTTCGTAAGCTTCAGTCCTGCTTAAGCCTTCTGTCATATAAGAACCAATCATCTCTGACTCAAGCGTTGCCGATGGTGTGCTGTGCAGCCTTGCGCGTAAATCACGATCAAGACGCGCAATTCTTTCTTGCGTGTCTTTGCTTAGCTGCGCAATTCTCTCGTTAGATGCAAGCAAAAGTCTTTGACGTTCAGCCTCGCTCTTTGTTCTGCGATCTTCAGCCTCCAAGGCGGCAAGACCTTGCGTTTGTGCGGAGTACATCGTACCGCCAACAGTACCAGCCAAATTCCTTTGCCGAGCTTGCTCAGTTGTCATGCCGGTAGCAGCACCCATTGCCTCTTCACGCTGCGCTTTGTCAAGGCCACCATACAACTCATTCATACGGCGCTTCTGCGCAATGTCCGCAGATTGCTCAGCCGCTTGTGACTGCAAATAAGCAGGGGCTGCACCACCCAGACCGCCACGACCCATGCCACTTAACACAGCAAGCGCCCTGTTAAATTCACGATCCTTGAGCATTGCTTTGTATTGCTCTTCCTCTTGGGCTAAACGTCTCCGCTGCTCTTCTCCGTACTCACCCTTCACACCAGCCAATTCACGGGCTTGCAATCGTTCTGCATTGATTTGAGATAACTGTTGAGGAGTCAGCACCGACATTGCAGCTTTTCTAGCCGATGGATCGGAAAGGATCTCTTGCAGATTCAGCGGCTTCTCGGCAGCAGGTTCTGGCTTTTGCGTAGGCAATTCATACCGATGTTCATAAGATTCATCGAATTGTGCTTTGCGCCGTTTTTCCTCTTCTGTTTCTTCAACCACCGGCACTTGATTGCCCCCAGCAAAGGCAATGATTCCACCGCTGCCAAACCGAAACATATCATCTCGCACTGGTAGACGGGCAATACCACCACTTGCGGCCTCAAACTGAGGTTGTTCTTCTTCCTGCATGGGAGGCTGGGGTATGCCGGGAGGCACGGGCATGGGCTGCTGCGGAGGCTGCTGAGCTTGCTGTTGCTGAGCCATTTCCTGCTGCTTAGCCTGAAGGGCCATCAGTCCAGCCTTCTGCTCAACTTGCTCTTTAACAGTGGGCTGTTTGCCTTGTGCAGCTTGTTGGCTTGCGGCCATTCTTTGCTGCATGACCTCCCTGCGTTGCATCTCACCCGTAGCCATATAAGCAGGAACCATTGGATCTTTGCCGTTGGCATACTCCATCAGCTTCTGAATGGGAACGTCTTTTAAATGCTCATTGATTTGTACGAGATTCATATCTTTCCCTTAGAAACTTAACGGGTTGGAGTGGGTGTAGCAACTGTCGTTGGAGTGGGGGTGGGTGTTGGTGAAGCCTGACCCAGACCTTGCAAAGATCGATACAGCGAAGTCAGACCGGCAATCTGATCGCTAATCTTTGCAATCTCGCCCTGCATATTTGTTGATTCAGTCGTTGTAATAGGCAAACCAGCAAGCAAGTTTTTCTGGAACTGAACTTTTTGCGCCGGATCTTCCCGCTCTTCTTCAAACTGTTTCTTGTCCGCCGTAAGACCTTGCTGCTCAATATCACGCTGAACCGTGCCAGCCGCACCCAGCTTATCAAGGGTGGTAAGACCAAAATTAGCACCGTACTGTCGTGATGCTTCTGTGTTCTGGTCTGCTGTTGCCTGCCGGGTTTGGTCGGCGTTAAACTGGGCCATAGCCTTATCGTAGGCTGTACTGTATCCCTGGCCCAGAGCCGATTGCATCTTATCCAGGACGTTACGCTCACCTTCTGTTTTGGATAGTGCCGAGCCGGAACTGCCAAATGCTCCCATCTTGGTAGCTTGAGCTTGATTTGCCCGGTTGGTAATCTGTCCCTGACGGCGCAACTCTTCCAATTGCGGATTGAGTGCAACATCAAGAAATGGATTCATGTACGCCTGGGCAGCATTTGTGTCAAAGATACCGCCTTTAAATTGCGTAGGCGTATATCCCGTCTTAGCCACATCAGACAGACCGGCAAATTGCTGTTGTTGAAGGTCTGAGGCACCAGCGGTCAGCGGCCCTTTGTACGCCTGATATGGAGTATTGGCTACAGCCATACCTTTACCAAGGTAGTCAGACACCATTGGCCCAGCCCAGGTAGAAAGACCTTGAGCAGTAGATGTGCCTTGTGAAGTTATGGTGGGAGTTACCACACCCGTGCCTGCTGGCCCGCCGCCTTGAAACTTGGCTATACCACCAGCAGCAAAGCCAACCTGCCCCCCTGGCATGAACTTGTCAGGGTTGATTTTCTTGCCCTGTTCGGGGTTTCCAGTGCGCGCTTTACGTACACGAGACATCATCTCATACAGCTTTTTGGCTCCGGCATCAGAGTTTCCATTGCCAAGGTGAGAGACAACATCAGCAGGGATAACAAACTCGCCGTGACTCAAGGCGGCCTTTTGCTTCCCATCAATAGAAGACGGGATCTTGTCAGCCATTCCGTCTGTTTGGCCTTGCAAATACCTAGCTACGCCACCACGGGCAAACTGTGCTGGCATCAGTGCAGCCACGCCGGAAGCGTCATCAGTGGTAACGTTACCAGTTGGGGTGGTAGTCGGTGTAGGTTCATATGCCATCCTAAACTTGCCCGCGTATGGATTAACCGATGGGGACGGAGCAGGTCTGTACCCTGACAAAATGCCTTGCGCTTGGGTGGCGGCAGCAGTATTTGCGGCATCTACACCACCTGGGGTTACATACTGAGTATCAGTAAAGTAACTCCGCCCAGCAGAGCCAGGGACACGATTGGGATCGTTGTATTCAACCTGTTTCCTGACAGCGGTGTAGTTGGGAATACTGCCCTGATATGAGTTTGACTGTGGTTTATCGCCTCCCTGCAAAGCCTTAAGGGCCATAGCAGCCGTAGCAATACCGGCTACGTTAAACTGCTTTGTCTTTGAGTCATACAGGTAGTTTTTAATGAACGACCCGGCAGCATTACCCAGAGTATTGATGGCATCTTCAATAACTTGCCTGCCTGTTGGATTTTGAACAACAGCTTGAGCCTCGTTAATAAGATCCAAGTTAGCAGGATTGTTGTAAAAATCCAGGTAATTTTGGTATTGCGTCACCTTGTCTGATGCTGATGTGTCTACACCACCAGACCAATCAAAGTTGAAGTCGCCCATTGCGGTGCCGTCACCGAAGGTAAAGTCGCCCATTGAAGTGCCGTCATCAACTGTATCAGTCATATCATCTTCCTTCTAGGATTCGCAGGATTTCGTCCATAGTAACTTCTTCCTGGGGAAAAAGCGCATTCATATAGCCGCCCTGGGCAATTTTAACTACCCTCGGTTGATCTTGGGTATCTTTTTTCTCGGGCGTTGGTTGGCTAAAGAAGCCCACATTTAGGGGATCTCTAAAGTCAAGTATGTTTGACGCCTCAACTAAGGGCGGCGTTGTTGGCGCAGTCATCGCAGCAGGCGATCCAGCCGTCATTGCAGCGATCAGTTTATCCGCAGCCGTTTGTTGCCTAGTTTTAGGCGTTGGTACTTTTACCGATGGCGCAGGGGTCGGCGTGGGTGTCGGTGTAGGGGTGGGCGTAGGAGTCGGTGTAGGGGTAGCTGACGGCTCCGGCGTTACAACGGGAGTAGGAGTTACTACGGGTGTAGGCGTTGGTTCAGTCGGCGTAGGCGTAGGCGTAACCGGCGTTGGAGTGGGCTCCGCTGGTGTAGGGGTGGGCGTAACAGGCGTGGGTGTTGGCGAAACTGGAGTCGGACTAGGACTAGGTGTTGGCTCCGGTGTAGTTGTAGGTAAAGTCGTAGGAGAAGTTGTAGGTGTAGCTGTGGGCGCAGTTGTAGGTGAAGTTGTGGGAGAAGTTGTAGGAGTTGGCGTTGGAGTAGGCGTTGGCTCAGTCGGACGATCAGGCGTAGGAGTTGGCCCTACGATTACTACAGGCGGACGCACGGCTGTAGGCGTAGGCGTAGGCGTAGGTTTTGGCTCAATTGTTTTGGTATCCAAATCCATCTTAATGATTTCATTGGGATTGACATCATATGGAAGTATTACCGTCTCCTCTTTGCCATCGTCATGCGCAATTACAGCTTTCTTTGTTGCAGGGTCATAGGATATGATTACAAAGTCTTCAAAGCCAGTTAGAAACTCATCGCCGCCTACGTTTATAGTTGGAATAGGCGGTTCAGGAGTTAAGGTAACCGGCGTTAGGGGCTTAAGAGGTGGATTGAGAATGGCATTTATGTCGTTAAAAATTGGATTGTCAACAATTCCTGGATTTCTATCAAATATCTTTTGAAGTTCGTCTTTAAAAACTTGAGAAGATCCAGGGGCTGAATTGGGATCATTCTTTGCATCATTAATAGCTTTTACAAGCTCTCTGGCATATGAATCCCCACCAGCAAGGAATGAGGACATTCCTGGGATTTGTCTCAATACCTCAAGACCCATAGCCGTTTCGGCGGCGTCAAGTCCTCCGTATATTCGCACAATATCAAGTGGTTTAGTGGGCCTTCCCTGTCTTGCCAACTCAGCCGTCAAGTCTTTTGCATCTACATTTATAGTAGTTATTTCTCTATTTGGCCCATAGGAAAATCCTTGGCGGCGCAGCGCCTCATTGGTAACGTTTATGTCGCCATCTTTCGGGTAAATCCGACTCATCAACTCAAGATATTTTGATGGATTGCTTTTAGCAAACTCACGCTCAAAAACAGTTGCATCAACACCTATTATTCTTCCATCGGCAATGTAGTAGTAGCCACCATTTGCATTGAGTGAAAGAGGAGCAGGAACAATCTTCCCGGTTGCAAAGTCCATAATGCCAATGGTCTTGGGCAAACCATTAGCATCCACAACTATTTGATTTGCTCTCAATGGCTTAGGCGCACCAGCAGGCCCAGCAACTAAATCTTCATCAAAGTCAACAGAGGTAATGTCTTTGTTATAGCTGCCAATAGGCACGTTTGCATCCATAAACCCAATCAACGTGTCATATGCATTCTGGGCTGTAAGAGTTTGAGACTCTGGCCGTTCGCCAATAAACTTTTGTACCTCGGCATCAGTAGGATCTCTACCAAGCACACCCTTCAAAAAGTCTTTGGCCTCGCTGGAATCTGTTACCAAAGGATCTAACTGAGCATTTATTGCCGCAAAGGTCGATTCCTCATCCCGTGGGCCAACAAACTTCTGCAATGACTTAAGATCATCTGCGCTCGGATCCCTGTTGTACACAGCTTTAAATTGCGCCCTTACCTCATCGGCATCTGTGTACAAAGAATCAGACTTGGCAACAGCATCAGATAGACCAGAAGTGGGTTTACTAGGATCAAATGACCAATCTTTCTTAATTGCATCAACCAACTCAGGGCTGGATTGCATTCCACTGTCTTTAAGAAAAGAAATAATCTTTTCTTGTTCTGTGCTGTCAGTTACTTTTGTTTTGAAATCAGCATCAGTTAAGCCAGATTTCCCCCAAATTGTGTCTGGGTTTGGCGTGACCTTAGATAATCCCTTTTCCGCCTTAAGCATCTCAAGGGCATCGGCCAACTCAACTAAGCCATTGCCATCGTAGTCGTATTTTTTATCTTTATCTTTTGGTTTTTTGTCATTGGTGACTTCACGCAACACCTCTTGGGCATCTGCGATTGTCGGGATGTTTGCAAGAAACGGTTTGATGTCATTAGGCGTGGCATCTCTTCTAGTAATTTCTTTAAACAGAGCGGCTTTGCTTTGAAATTCTTGATACTCAGCCATTGAGTCAAGGCCCAATGTACTTGCCGTTGCGTATTCACCGGGAGTTTCAAAGCCGCTTAACTTTGCTGTAGCCTTTTGCGCATCGCCGCCCCACCCTTCGTTGCGTGCCAAAACATCACGATACTCATATGGGTCTGTTATGCCCTGCTTTGCAGCGTTTTGCTTCTCAGTCCAATTTTTCCAGTCTTCGCCTATTGCGTAATTGTTAAGCTCTGTAGCGGAGATCTTGTAATCAACACCGTCCAGGGTGTATGTGTCAAAGCCATTCTGTAGCGAGAAGTTTTTTTTGACTTCTCCCATATAGTTATAAACTTTTGCGTCAAAGTTTGAATCTCTGTTTGTATACCAGATAAACTTATTTAATTCATCAGCCGTAGCCTCCCGGCCAAGTTCTTTTTGGATCTTGGAGTTTGCTTCCAGGCCGTTTGCAATAGCACCCAGGCCAGCAGTGATTGCCGCTTGCAATGTGGCGGCATCCATTTCTTTTTGGGACTTGCCCTGCAAGCTCGTTGTGACTGCGGCGGCAAAGACTCGTTGAATTGGTACGGGAAGCTGTGAAAAGCCAGATATTGACCCGGCAACGGAACCAATACCAGCTGCAATGCCGCCATCAATGAAAGCTTTGCCGACATCTTTGCCGTATATGCCCGCAACAATAGCGCTTGTTCCTGCGTTACCTAAAATGGCTGTTGCCACTTTGCCCAACTCAGCAACGGGCATATAAGCACTTACCCCTTTTGATACAAGATCCGAAACCTGTCCTGCGGCATATATCTTTGCAAGATCAACAACACCTTTTTCAATATTCCCGGTGGTTAACGCTTGAATAGTGGCAGCTGTGGAGGCAGAGTATGTGGCATAAATTGCCCCCAATCCCATGCCTGGAGAAATCACCTCCAACACAATTGGCATGATTGCATTGACAGTGGGAAGCCCCGCCCTCAATCTGTCCGCAAGCCATCCATTTACATAATACTCGTAGCCTCGGTGTCCGCTGAAATTTGCCCCCGATACCGTCCCGTCATTGGTGATATAGTTTTGCTCTACCCTCTTATCGCTTACCTTTTGAGGCATGGACACATATGACAAAGTGTTTAAGTGTTCATTTCCCGTGGCGTTTGGGTATCCAATTCCAACAATTGGCGGACGCCCACTAGATAAGTCGTAGCCGCCATATGTAGGTAAACCTTCACTATTTGCTATTTTTAAATTAATAGCATCTTGCGCTTTCCAAACAAAACCAGGAGTTCCATCTGGCGCAGTAAATTGTTGCGCTTTGTCAAAGACATCTTTATTTAAAAATCTTGCATTGTAAAATTGATAATCTTTCCCATTCATTTGAGATATGAAACCCCTGTTTACATAATCTCGTGAAGCAAAATAATACTGGTTTCCGTCTGCGCCAATCATTGCTTGACCGGAAACATCATTAAAATAAACGTTTGGATCACCGCCCGTGTTGGGCGTCACGTTGGTATTTAAATAATTTGCGCTTTGGGCGGCTAGTTCTTCTGGTGTTGCCATATCAAGTCACCGGTAAAGCTGAAACAAATGAAAGGGTAGCCACAACCGATTGGGTTGATGGCTTGGTAGGAGTACCCGATGCAGCAAGGTGTTGGATGCTCACAGCAGCATTGGGTATAGACCAATATATTTCAATGTAATCATTTTCGGCCATGCTCAAGAAATAATTCCATCCAACTATTGTGTGTCCATCTGTTCCAGCGTGTCTGTTGGGGATAGATACAAATCCTGTTGACCCGGGAATGTCCACGCCGTTTTGCCGCAACCAGATGTAAACATCTTGAAAAGCAGTGTCGGTGTTTTGGAACTGAGCAGAGAATTGGAGGTTGTATATACCGGCATTTGCCACCGTGATCTTACTGTTGGACGGAACAGCTACAGTGCCCATGGACACTTGGTTAGAGAAGTCCGTTGTGTTCAACGTCATCAGGGTAGCTGTATTGATCGTGGCGGTTTGATCTGCGTTAGAGGAAAATGCCCCGTAGGGAAAGTTAACGTACTTTCCCCCGGTTGTGTCCAGAAGACCCCCAAATGCGCTATCAATCTGGTTGAAATACAAACGCAGGATGTTGCGAAACTGATCCTCGTCCGTGCGGATGTATTCAAGGGGTGATGCGGGTAACGCAGGCGCTCTGAACTTGCGAAGGAACCGGGTGACAATAGTTGCCATCAGCGTCTGCCGTCCTGGCGGATGTCGATACGTGGAGAGCCAAGCTGCCAAGTCACACCTGCCGCCGTAGATCTAACCTCCATAGCTATCTGCCTCCCTCTCACCCGAGTATAGATCTGACCAGTAAATTCCTCTATAGGGAGAATGGCCGTTCTGGTGACAGTAGCATTGTTTTCTCCGCCAACAGATGCTGGGCTGTTATACCCAGAGCCTGAGTTTTGCATGGGCTTGAGATACATCGTCACTTGAGGGCTGGTCGCAGTCGATCCCCTGAACGTAATGTCAGGCAGCACACGCCAAATAAACCCAAACCTATCCCCATCTTCCAAGTCAATCTCAGCAGATGTGATGAAAGCTTCAATTGGTAACGTTACCGCCGTAGTGTTATCGTCTACGCCCTGCTCATGGTTAACGATGTTGTAGTCGTAGGTGGCAGCAAGGGGATAGTCTCGCAGACCGCTATCCAGCCAAGCCGTTCTAGCCATTGAGCCGTAGTACCAGCAGCCTTGGCCCTGGTTTTCTGCGTAGTTAAAGACCACATAGCTGTCAATATTGGTGCTTGTGCCAGAGCAATAGAACCACCAAATCTCATTAAACCCCTCGTTTGTTCCTGCAAGAACCTGGGTAAATTGAGATTTATTGATGGTTGAAAACACGTATTGGCGCAGATCGCAATTCTGTGTCTGGGTTCTACCATCGTATTTGTAGAACTTATCCACGCCCATCCAGTACGCCACGCCGTTAGCGTAAGCAACAGCGTTTTCTGATGCAATAGAAATGTTATCGCCAACAATTTGTGGAGCCCATACATTAGGGGCTCCCACATACTGTAGAGAATAAAGAGATGAATCAGTCCACACCAAGATTTCTTGACGGGCCTGCATGGCTGTAATAATCTGTGACCCGTGAGAAAGGTAAGTAAATCCAGCATCGACAGTGGGGCTTGGCGTCCAATTGAAAGGATCTCCCTGGTCTGACCAGCGGATGAGCATTGGATTGAATGTCGCTGATCCGTACTCCGTGGCCCCAAAAGCAAACACAAACCGGCTGGAATCAGATACCAATATGTAGTTTTGGGCAATTGGCACATCTGTTGCGCCACCGTAATCTTCCGCAGCTATGGCCCTGGAGGCAATCTTATGAACCCCTGATTGAGATCCCGTAGTATTAATGGCTGCACCGTTATAAGTAGCCGATAAATTACAGTCTGTACCCGTTGAATTTATAACGTAGTACACCTGACCAACATTTAACCCGGTAGGCAGCGCCCCCGTTGTAGTCAGCACAATTGCCATGCCATTAGCCAATGTAATGGATGTAGACAAAACTGCTGGCGTAGCAATCGTCACAGTGAATGTCGTACCCGTCAACCCAAAAGTTGCATCCCAATAGTAAATGCCACCACCGCTTGGGCCAAAGATAAGATCCTCACCAAAGTTACTTTGACTCCACATACGGAATGGCTGCTGCGATGATGTTCCTATGCCCCATAGTCCAGATCCCCAGGTTCCCCCGCCCCAGCCAACAACGGCAGCAGCATATGAAGCACCAGTGGCTATCTGATAAGCAGCCCGAACAGTGCCCCCACCAGCAGCAGAAGTCGAGGATGCCTTAGCCGTTACCGTGCAAATCCCTGATTGAACTGATCCTGCGGAATCAATCACAACTCCACCAGAAGTCAAAGATAGACTAAATGTGTAGCCGGAAGTATTTACTACGTAATAGGTTGTTCCAGCAACATACGGCGAAGGAAGCACACCCGTGGTAGTTAACGTTACTTGCACACCATTTGCAAGCTGAAACTGCGTTGCAAAAACAGTATTTGCTTTGGCCGTACCAGAACCAGACCCAGCGCCTGTAGCGATAAACGCTACGCCAACAGTGTTAGCTGACGCTCCAATTAACGTGAAATCAGTGGTTCCTACAAATGTTATGCTGTACGAATTACCAATCACAAAAGATCCGGCAGCGATGGGAACGTTACCAGCAATAGAGATTGACGCTTCCGATTGAACGGGTACGGTGTAAGTGTTGGCCGTGGTGGTATAGGTTAAAAGGTATTCCCCTAACAAAGTAATGCCACCATTGGACGATGAGCCCGTGAAGGTTACATAGCCATTGTTTGAGTACCCGCCGTTTGCATCAGTGACCGTTACCGTGGACGATCCACTCACCATAGCAAATGGATTGGTCAGCGTGTTGGTTTGATTGATCGGGGTTATATCGTAGTAAAAGCCACCGCTTTCGATGTAAAACTTTAAATTGGTTCCTACGCCCAAGAGCTTTTGTGCGCCAAGCGTAACCCATGCCCACAGGGAGCGGCACACACCAATAAACTTTTGTGCAGAGATTTGTTGCCAACCGCCAATCTTCTCTGGCGTACCCTGGCGAAAGCGGATCTTGTCACAGTCATACCACCCATTCTCACTGGTGTAACGGGTGTTCTCCTTATTTACACCGGGCCTGAGCAGAAGTTTTTTGAGTGGCATTTTTAACCCTATGACAAGAACATGGCTCGTTCATCGATACGCCGATTTTGCAGCCCTTTGAGTATTTTCCCACCAGCCATATTTGCATTACAATAAGGCATCTTTGGAGACAAATATGAAGCCCATTTATAAGCGCATTCAAACACAATGTCAACGATGCGGAACACCGTTTGAAACATCTGAAAACAGGGTTGCAGAGGGCCGTGGGAAGTTTTGTTCAAAGTCGTGCGGGACGGCGACACAACACACCAAACACGGTCACGCAAAAAATGCAACCCCAACAAAAACGTATTCCACATGGGTTGCAATGCGCCAAAGATGCGAAAACCCCCAGCACGCATCATATGCTCAGTATGGAGGAAGGGGGATAACGGTATCAAGCGAATGGCAAACATTTGAAGCGTTCCTTGCCGATATGGGTGAAAAGCCAAACAACACCAGCCTTGATCGTATTGACAACTCTAAGGGGTACTTTAAGCTCAATTGTAGATGGGCGACACGGCATGAGCAACAGGCAAACATATCTAGCAATGTGCACATTACTTACCAAGGCAAACCATTTATTATTGCCACGCTTGCCAGACATCTTGGGGTTAATTGGATGACGCTGAAATACCGCATCAACGCCAACTGGCCGGAAGAAAAGTGGAATAAGCCTACGATAAAAACATAGCTCGTTCATCAATCCTCCGATTCTGCAAACCCTTTAAAATTTTGCCCCCAGCTAAACAGTATTTGAGGAGTTCTTCCGCAGCACCCGCTTTATCGCCCCGAAGCAGCTTTTGACGAAGCGTTGAACGCTGGAGTGTTCCAAGACCGACATTGAAACTAAAGCTAACAAGGCTATCATACATACCTTGTGTAAGGGGAACGGGACAGAACTGAGCCACTCCACGCTCAAACCTTGCAAGATCGCTTCTGAGAATCCCATCTACTTCGTCCTTTGAAAACGTGCGGCTATCTTCTGGCCGAAGCTGATAAGCGCCTCTTTGATCCATTGGTATCTTAGCTTGGTCTGGGTAAAGTACATGTCCAACTCCTATTGTCCAAAGCAGGGCTGGGCACCGATACGGCTTGTACCGAATGCCCTCATGGTGGCAGATGACCTTGATGGCCTCTGGGCTGAGATTCATTTCTTGAACGCCTGACCGCCAAACCAGAACGACACGATACAAGCCCAGATGATCTGAGTCTCATCGTCCCACAGGTTGTCCAGCGCCACGGTAAATTCCACGTTTGTATGCCATGCGTAGTAGAAGCCAAAGATTTCAACAAACATAAACATGGCAAACATGCCGTAGGTGATGACGCTACGGGTGGCGGCTCTCATGTTGATGACCCAAGTGCTGGCTCCTTGGCCCAAGGCAATATCGTGTGCGTACAGGGCTTGTCGCTCCTGCATAGCAGTCTGGGCATTGGTGACCTCGGCGTTAATCTGAATTTGCTCAGTCTGGATGTGTTCAATGCGCTCCTGCGCTTCCAGGCCAGCTTTTTTCAGGGTCAGTTCCCGCTCGGTCTGCATTGCCGCCAAAGCAAGCTCATGTTTTTTGTCTGCCCGGTCTTGGAAGAACTCAAGGATTTTGGGCAAGCCACCCATGAGGAAGCTGATGAGGGATGAGAACAGGGTGAGCATGATTAACCTTTCAGTTCAAAACTTAAGTTGGGGTGGCGTGGATACTGCACAACACGTTGCCCCTCGGGGCATTTGTATATGATGGTTGCCAGTAAAGTTGCCTTGCCTTCAGCAATCTTCTCTTTTCTCACCATCGTGAGTTGATATGTAAACGTATCAATCTCTGGCCCTGCGGGGCCGCTGAATCTGCTTGCTGTGGTGGTTGCTTCATGCACCATACCATTTGCGTCCCGAATGCTTGGGGTAAAACTCTCAACAGAGCAGTCATCCCGTTTCTTTATTCTTGCAACGGTGACATTGATGGGCTGTCCAGCTTCTGCCACGATCTTGAAGTTTTCAGGCGACCACTCAATGATTGCACGGTCAAACCAGCCAAACTTGTCAGCCAGTGTATAACTGCCACCCAGTGCGGCAACGCTTGCGGCAACTGCTCCAATGGCTTTGGTAAGGTCAATCATCTTTTTTCTTTTCCTCTTCAACCTGCTTACGCAGCTTTTCAACTTTTTCCATCTGGGCCTTGGCCTCTCGCTTCACTACCATCGTGTCCACATACAGCATCCCAACCAAGGGAATCATCAACACAAAGACCAGTGCGAACAGGATCAAGACCAGAAGGTATCCAATCGACCCCGATGATGAAGACTGATTATCCACATTAGGCATATCAGGTAAGCGACTACGAAAACCACCAGCACCGTTTCCAGCACCCTGTCCAGAATCTGATTTTTTAACTTTTGTCGCCGCCATGCTTTCACCCGCTTTTCGTGCAACTCCCGTGCCGCTTGCTCCGATTTTTGATCCAACAGCCGTTGATACTCTTCAACGATTTCCCGCCAGAGATCGGGTTGTCCCATCTCCCAGCGCACCATTTTCTCAAGATCGGCGTAAAACTGCTTGGTCTGCCGCAGATACATCACATTGTCTATGGCTTGTGTGGCAAGGTCGTCTTTTATTCCCTTTTTCAGATTCTCTTCACGCTGGTACTCAGCCTTCTCATGGCTGGTTTCTAACTCTGCGTGGCCCTTGAAAAAACTTGAAAGGGCTGTACCAACCTCACCTGTGATCTTTGTTAGATCAGACCCGGTTTTCTTCAGGTCTTGGTAAACGCTGATGCAGCCCTTTATGCCTTCATATGCCCCTTTACACAGGGCAAATGCTGTTACTGGATCAATGGCTGCTCCGCAGGCTTGGCCTCTTCAGGCATTGGAACCTGGGGGATGGCTTGCTCACGAATAGCCTGGATCATGTCAGCCACTTCAGCATAGGGGCGTGTACCCAAATACTGCATGACGGCGTTCACAAGGCCCAATGTCAATTCAATTTTCTTGTCGTTCATGCGTTTCTCCATAAAAAGCCGCTGTTTGGGCCAGCGGGTTGCCCTTATCCTTTATGCCCAAGGCACTCCAGTGGCGGTCACAGGGTTCTTTTGCAACTCAATCTGAGCCAGCAGGGAGGCTTCCGTGGCATCCTTGTCCACACCACCTGCCCAGCACCAATCCAAAACTTCTTGCATGGTCACGCTGTCATAGGGGATGGTGGGTGTGCCGGGTTGCCATGAACAAGTGCTGTACACAGATGCAGAGTAATCCCCATCTGTTGCATTTGCTTGCCAGTGGGCTGTGGTGATGAAACCATTTGCGGTTTCGTAGTTGGTTTGACTGATGTTCCAAACGATAGTCATGGTTTATGCTCCTTCTAAAGCAGTTATACGGGCGGTGAGTTGGGTGATGAGGGCTTGTTGCTCTTGGATGGCTTTTACCAGACGGGCCTCTGTTTTGCTCCATCCAGTAATAGACATGATTTTTTCAGACGAATCATCTGTAGAAATTACATCTGGGTAGACCTGTTGAATTTCTTGTGCAATAAAACCAATTTGATGCCCACCGCCGTAAGACTCAAGGTAATCAAACTCAACAGGGCGCAAGGCCATAATGTTGTCAAGCTGTGAAGGCAACTCAACAATGTTTTCTTTTACCCGTTGGTCAGATGTTGAACCAAATGCCGCCGTGTTTGCGCCGTTGGCTGTAATTTTGCCGCAGTTTGCCCCACCATTGTTAATTTGAAATTGAATAAAGTTTTGCGATGTAGTTGAATCGTTATCAAACTTGGTTATGAGAATTGCTTGAAATGCCGTATCGCCAGATGTTCCCGCCGTACCAATTGCGCTTTGTGATGCAGAACTTGTTTTTAAATTCAGCTTATAAGATGTTCCGCTAGTAACCCCCACCAGCAAGTTACCGCTGGAGTCGATACGGGCACGCTCACCCCAAGCAGACCCGTTGTATGTCCAAAAAGCAATTGGTTGCCCAGTTGCGTTTGTTCTGGCGGCAACAATTCCCGCTCCTGCGGTATCAAAGCCAAGAACAATTCCCGGCTGGTCAGCGTTTGCGGCAGAAGTTGAATGGAAACTTGCCAACCTATATCCAGTCCCAGAAAATGGGTCAGTTGCGCCACCTTGAACCGTAAGTTTGCCTGCTGATGCGTTAGTTGTAATTCCCACTAGCAAGTTACCGCTGGCATCAAACCTGCCGACACCGGTATTGTTGGTTCCAAATATCAATGAACCAGCGTTTTGATTGAAAAAGCTGACATCGTATGGGGACGCAGATAGTTGCTGAATATAAGCTGTAGCGCCAGTGTCTGTTTCAAAATTCAGTTTTACATCCGCTCCTTTGACATGAAGTCTAGAACTAGGACTTGTAGTCCCAATACCCAAGTTACCGCTGGCATCAAGGGTCATTGGACTATTCCAAGTAATTCCAGCATTTGCCGAACCAGATGTAATGTTTTTCCAATAAAAAGCCCCGCCAGATGTATAAAACTGTGATGCAAAATTGGCTGTTTTATATTTCCATCCACCATCGTAATAATAGTTACTGCCTATCCACATTGCTTCAGCAGATGGTTGACCAGCAAAAATAGCAGTTTGGCCTATTTGTTGAAATGTTAATGTTCCATCGCTTGTGCTTAAAGTTGTCCCCACGCCCACATTACCGCTGGAGTTGATCACGGCGGAGTCAGAAGGGCCAAAAACAAGACCATTGCTGCCATCAACATACAGTATGTTTACATCAGCACTATTTGCCGCATTACGCCCATAAACACGCTTTTGATTTGGTATACCTAAAACACCAATTGAAACACCAGCAGGATTTGTTCCGATTTGAACGGTAGTAAACGCCCCAGCAGCCGCAGTATTAGCACCAATAATTCCATCAAAGTTGGCTGCGTTAATTCTTCCGCTTACCCCTAAACCACCTGTGATTACAAGTGTTCCTGTCCCGGTAGTAGTTGAAGCAGTACCTGCGGTGAAAGTTGTTGCTCCATTGCTTGTTAAGGTAGTAAACGCACCCGTAGAAGCTGTGGTGGCACCAATCGACATATTGTTAATTGTTCCCACACCCGTAGATGTAAGAGCCAAAGTCGGCGCATTGGCTGCCGTAAGAGTGATTAGATTGGTATATGCTGCTCCATCCACATCGTAGGCGGCAAGAGCCAAAGTGTTGGTAAGCGCTTGGGCAGATCTAAGTACCGTGCCAGTTACAAATTGGCTATTTACGGTGATGGTGTCTGAAACAGCGTTACCAAGGGTAGTGTTACCAGTAACGGTCAAATCGGTGAACGTGCCTGGGCCAGCAGTGTTACTGATCTTGATAAAGTCTGATCCGTTCCAAGCGCACAGGGCTGATTCACCCTTTGCAATCGTTACGCCTGTAGTTGGGCCTACGCCCGCAAGAATAATAGATTGTGTGCCCGAGCTTGCATTGATGACCGTATAGATCTTTGACTGTGCCGGTGCAGTGATAGTGCGCGTAGCAGAACCGCCTGCCGTCCACAAAAGAATAGCTTCTCGTGCCGTATTAGACGATCCTTGAGTGGTGGTCAACGTTACATCTGAGTCTGCCGAAAGAGTGGTTGTACCGGAAATTGCAGAGTCCAATAGGGATGTAATACTATTGTTTACAGTGTCACCCCACGTGCCTGATAATTCGCCCGTAACTGGCAACGCCAAACCCAAAAGAGATGTATATGCTGTGGTCATTTCAAAGTCCTTGAGTCAAATATGTATGCGCTTTACGTTGTTTAATTAAAACAACCATTTTTTTACTGATGCCAAATTTAGCCGCAGTTTTGTTCAATGATTCATTATGGAAGAATATATCGCATACCGCCTGCTCAGACAACTTAGCGGTGCAGCTACGTTTTCCTGTACGTGTTTTTGCTGATGCCGCAACAGCTTCAGAACGGTGTTTTGCAAGTGTTTCTTTTCTTGCCGATTGCACTTCTTCAGAGACTACATCATGCCGCACACCACGCCCACGCTTAATTGGCGGGTATTTTGCGTTTAAATGAGTCCATGAACTGCCGTTACGGGCATCCTTGACTGTATCAATTGCACAATCAAGATCAAATTTCTTGGCAATCATGCCCAACACATCTGCATTGGAAATGTTCCAGTGTTGCGGATCCCTGGCAAATGCCACAATCTCTTCGGTAAGCAGTGAGCTTGGAATGGCTTCGCCAAACAACTGATCCATGCGGTCTTTGCCTTCACCGCCAGCCGTCAAGTTATACCCCTCGCCATTCTTGGCGTGAGTGTTGTGTTCAATGATAAGTTGACACTCAACCCTTTGAAGCTCTTCAAATGATTTTGCCTCATACAACACGGCAATGCTGAAGTTGTCTGTGCCATATTTACGCATGGCCCTGTACAGGCGTTTACCGCTTCCCGTTCGTGCCGCACACAAGTGTTCACGCCAACGCTTTGCCAAGGCACATTGAGTGATCCCAATGTAGCCGTGGCCGTTTACGTTATTCGTGATCTTATAAACCAGCATTTTCACTTTCAAGTTACGACTTCTTCCCAATTGGCGGTCTGTTCGTCTGAAACATTTGACCAATTAGGAGTCTGCGGGTTGCTGATATTTTGCCACGATGCGACCTGCGTGTCATCTATAGGTTTCCAATAAACCGCAATAACATCACCAACCGCACCTGCTGCGCTTACGCCTGTCAAAGCCAGTGACCTTGCAGCCACTGACACCGTTCCAACGGATCCTGATGCCAACACTCCAGACAAAGCAATGGATATTCCACTGACAACCGTTCCCACGGAACCATCTGCCTGCAACGATGGCAGAGGGACAATTACTCCGCCTGGGGATCCTGTTGCTAGATTACCCGTCAAACTGACCGCTGCGCTCTGAACAACCGTTCCTACGGCCCCAGACGCCTCAACACCCGTCAAAGCACTGCTCTTGTCACCGGTAACGTTACCAGTAGCTCCAGATGCTTCAACGCCCGTCAGCGCCACCAATCTTGATGTCGTGATAGACCCAACTGCACCAGATGCCAATACGCTGGTAATTGCTGCATCTTGACCGCTGGTAACGTTACCAACTGATCCCGCCGCAGAAACACCCGTCAGCGCAACCTCTAGGGTTACCCCTACATTACCAACAAATCCATTCGCTATATCGCCGTCTTCACCCTCTGAGGTGCTGGGAGCCATCGTCCCAACCGCACCAGAGGCTGATACCCCCGTGAGCGCAATGATAAGGTTTGGTGTGGCAGATCCTACCGCGCCTGTGGCGGTATTACCTGTGAGGTCAAGAGTACCGCCCCATCCGTTACTCCCCCATGTGCCATCACCCCACCCGAGAGACACGGCTTACCCCTTTAGGTGGTAGCCAAGCGCAACAGAGCAGTCGAAGTCGTGTTGGAAGGCATCGTCAAGGTGAAGGTTCCAGCCGTGATCGTCTGCGAACCAAAGGTGTGAACACTAACGGCCTTGTTACTCTGTGTTGAGTTATAGATCAACACTGCATCAAACGCCGTGGTCAACGTCACCGTGGTGTAGCTGATCGAAGCCGAAGGCGTCCAGTACGCTGTGCCTGCGGTTGTCGAGGTGTTTGAAGATAGCGGAGCCGTTGCATTGGTCACCGTCACGCCACCAGCAGAGTACCCAGTACCAGACACTTCACCAGAGGCCGAATAAGCCGTGGTAGAAGCATTGATCGTTGCTGACGCAAGATACAAGGCCGCTTTAAACGTGTCAGCAGTGGTGGCTGCACGGATCGGTGCAGTGCCAAAGTTGTGAGTTGCTGTCAAAACCTCGCCCAAGAACGAAGTGGTCATTGCTTGTGTGTTTGCCATGATGTTTCCTTTAACCTAATGATGCGGCTTCAGCACCGGCAAAAACCGGCATTTTCTTCAACTGGACATGGGCAGAACGATGTACAAGTTCGCCCTCCAGCCAATACTCAACCCAGGTGGTCAACTCATTGTCATTGTCCACGGTTCCTTCCCGCTTCTCAAGCAAAGAATCATCCATTTCGCCCTTGGTGGTCGTGACTATCAATTTGAACTCCTGATCAGTGCTGTGGTTGATGTGTTGGCTGGCATCGTGATTAAGAACGTGGTGACTGATGTCTTGTCAGAACCAAAGTCCAACACGGCTATTGACCTGCCACTCAACCCTTCCTTCACGCTTGAGTTGTAGATCAAAGCACACCGGGCTGTGATTACACCTGTCCATGACACATTTGGAAAGCCTACATAGGCTGTGTATCCAGAACTGCTCACCGTGATCGGTGTTAACTGCAAACCCCCAGGCGCATAGTTTCCCCCACTTGCCTCATTGCTAGTGGAGTAAACGGTTGTGCCTTCATTCAAATTAGCATTCGCTGTATACAGGGCAATCTTGATCACATCCGTGGTCAAGTCATGGATGCCCTGATAAAGCTCAGCTTTGAAGCTGGTAGTTTGTGTTTGAACAATGCTCATTGGACTGCCGTTCTGACCTGACCATCACGATAAGCATCCATACGCTGTTTGCCATCGCCCAAATTCTTGAGCAGCGCAATAGACTGCAAATACATATCTTGGTAAAACTTGACCAGATCTGGCTCACCCTTCATGTATCGAATTGCCTCTACCAACGTGCCATTGAGCAGAGCAGAATCAAAGTGTTCGCCCAGCCATGTTGTTCCAGCAGTCACAATGGACTCTGGATAGTAGTAGTAGTGCAACTCAACTGAATACGTTGCATCTGGCGTAGGGCCAAGGATGAAAGACAACTCTGTTGCAGCCGTTGATTGCGGGCCAAAAATAGCATAGTGCTTGGGCTTGCCACGGTACGCCACTGACGTATTTGGGTACGCCTCACGCATGAAGTTAACATCTTTATTTAGCAAATAAAGATAGTCGCTTCCGTCAATCACAGCCAACGAATAAGCAGAGAGAAAACTTGGATCATCAGGGGCTGACAAGTATTGATTGCCTGCCGTGATTGTCCCCGTCACGTTCTTGCGCAAGTTAGACAACTGAACAGTGTTATAGATACGCTGCTCAGCCTGCTTAATCATTATGTTCATGTCTACCGTGGGAAACGTGTTCTCACAGTAGTCAGAAACAGCAATGACCAATTCGTTGTAAGTCATGCCATCGGGCCTCTTGCCATCACGCCCTTGGTGGCTGCGCCAGTACCACGGATTTTGATGCCGTCAGTCTTAGGTGCAGAGTAACCATTGCGATTGATGTTGCCAACAGACATATTCACATTTGCGGCTGCACTACCATTCGGCTCTTTGCCAGGGTTTGTCTGCATAGGAGCAGCTTTACCCTTCATAGTATGAGGAACAGCATACGTTGCCGCATCGCCAACTTCCTTGCCCATCATCTTGTTGCTAAATTTAGCCATTATTTGCTCCCAGATTTCTGGTTCATTGCGCGGGAAAGATTCTTCCCGTACATCTTGCGATCCATGCTGGTAGGGCCACCGGCTTTCATGCCCTTGGTGTGCATACGAGATTCATGGCCTTTGACCATTTTCTTGGCTTCGGTGTCGGCAATTGCCTTAACTTGCTTCTTGTCCATATCTGCTCCTAAGTTGTGCTAACCGTTACTGTACCAACACTTGCCGTTGCCACCAAGTAGTTTGGCGTCAGTGCTACATCAAAAAAGCTAGATCCGCCAACCGGACTCCAGCCCCACTGTATATCCCTGGAACCTCCAGTTGGGTATCCACCAAATCCAGTATTGTCAATCTGCAAGCCATTCGGCCCTGCCGTGACATACGTTGTGTCCCGCCTGGGCGCTCTCAGAGCCTGCGGATCCTCCACTGGATACATACCCAGCAACAATTGAGGATGATCAGGATCCCAGCACTCAGGACAAACTTTGATCTCATACCGCTTGGTCTTTACAACCTCGGTCTTGAGCTTCTTAAGTTTGAACTGCTGCCCGCATCGGTCACACTCAGCAATTGCAAACTTGCCTGATGAGTATGCATTACCCATTAGGGCGTACTCCCACCTATGAACATCTGTCTCGGCACAAACCTGATCGGCGCTTTCTCGTGATCTTCACCAGCCGCCAAAGTAAATTGCTCGTCATATGCCATCTTCAGCATATCCATGCGGCCCTGCAATTCAGGTACCTTCATGGCAATGTAGTAAGCCAAACCCGATACTACACAGGGCAAGAAACGGAAATTCATGTCTGCAACCTGGATACCAGACCCGGCATCTTGGATCCGGCGCATACGGTAATACACAAACTCATACGATGTAGAGTTATCTGGCGTAGGCCACACTGTTACCGCTGGTAGCTGGGGCACAAATACCGCCGTAGCAGTCGTGTGCGTAGCTGCGGTAGTGTTAGCTTGCCCACGGAAGCATGAACCTATCTCGTTCCCAGAGATGTAGCCGTAGTAAATGATTTCATTGTCCAGCTTGATAAACCCAGAAGACGCTAATCCAACAGTGGAAGTCAACGTAATCGTGGTTGCCGTGGTGGTAACGCTTCCACTTGTCAGCAAAGTAGTGGGGTTTGTTTCACCAGACAAACGCTGAATCCAGACCTGGATTGGCCTAGCTTGCTGCAATTTGTTGGGAATGGTTGCATAAGTAGAAACACTAATGCGGGAAATAGTCAGGTCTGCCTGGGTTGAAGAGCTATTTGCACCCGTTCGAATCACATGATCCAGCAGATCAATGGTGTCCGATGGCAGCGCATAGGTGTTCAATCCTGGCGTCAAAGGGAATGATCCAGCCTCGATAGTCCACATATTTAGACCACGATTTGCCCATTCAATGGTCATCAAATTCATTGACCTGCGGGCTGTTCGCAAGTCATAGCCACTACGCATTTCACGCCCAGCACGTTCCCACGCCTCCTCGGCGATCTCCGTAAACTCCATGTTGAACGCTGAAGTGCCAGTGCTGTATGCCATTATCTAAAACCTGCTGTTTTCTTTGCTATGACTTTAGGCTGGGCCACAAACTGCTTACCTGCCGCCTTACCTTTGCGCTTAGCTTTGGTTGTTGCAGCGTACTCAGCAGGGGACAAAGACTTAATAGCGGCTTCAGGGAGATACCTCTCACCTGTTTTTGACGAAGGCTTCCCCGACTTAGTGCGCCATTTCTGGTCGCCCCAGTTTTTAAGGGAAGTCTGCGGTGCTTTCATTCAAAGTCTTCAGCGGTCAAGCCAGCATCTTCAAGTGCCAACTCTTCTAAAATTTCATCCGTGCCACAAGTGCAAGGGCCATCTTGCATCACGGCGCAATCGTCCATATGTCCTTTAATCACGATAACCTCCTCCAGCCGCTTTGTACTTCTTAGCCACAAGCTGCGCCTTACGGGCTGACCATTGGCCTGCGCCCGTGCCATGAGTTGCCGCTGCCTTGACCTGCGACACAATCTTCTTGCGCAAGCTGGGCTTGGTATAGTTTCCAGCAGCGTTGACCTTACCCCCCTCAGCGTACTGAGTGAAGTCAGTGTCATCACGCCTAGCCTTCCTCACCCCCTTGGGCATTTTGGAAGGGTTTATTGATCCCATACCACGGCTTGCTCTCATTTTTTAGCACCTTTAACTTTTTTGGCTAAAAACAATTTATCAACCATCTTTACCCGTTGAGGCTTGGTTGTAACTTTGTTGATAATACTTAGCCGTTTGGACGCATCTTTACCTGGGTCGTAAAACCCAGCTTTTTTTAAAGATCTAGCTACTCCGGCTTCAGTTTTTGAGGTTGCCATAGCATTAGCAGGCTTTGCCGCCTTTTGCAAGCATCTTGCCTTTGGTCTTGCCTTTTTGAGCAATGCCATCAGCACGACTAGATGCAGAACCACCCTTGGCATAAGACATACCGCCACCCATCATTTTCTTTGCCATGCCGCCATGTTTCATCTTGCCTACGCCGTCAGCAGCAAAAGCAGGAACTTTTTTTCCGTCTTTCATAGCCATAGGCATACCGCCGCCAGCCATCTTTTTCATGCCCATCATCTCGGACATTTCATGTTTCATCATGGATTTAGGAGCGCCCTTGGCTTTCATAAAGCCAATTTCTTTCTTAACCATTGCTTTAGATTCTTTCATGTCACCACCTCGTGAAAATGTTTTGCCTTTATCGGCTTTTGCAAACTCTTTTCCCACGGATTGTGGGACTCCTGCTTTCTTGGCGAACGATGGATTGTGGGCCACCGCCTCCATGAATCTGTGCTGTTTGGCGCTATGAGAGGGCACTTCGCTGCTCCTTCATAAACAGGTCAAGTTTATTCTCAAACCTGTCTAATCTATCCATTATCCGATCAATGTCTGTATGCAAGTCTACCTTGGTAACGTATTCTTTTGGCATTTCTTCTCGGGTTTTGTTGATCAAAATCTGAAGTCGTTTGATCTCATCGGACTTCTCTTTCAGATTCCAACCAAGTAGCCCCAGAAAGGCCGTCAAAATAGCATTCCAGATAGCCATTTCCATCAGCACATCTTCCCGCGAGTCTTGCCCCGTTGTGCAATGCCGTCAGCACGGGATGAGGCTGACACCTTACCACCCTTTGCATAGTCTTGCTCTTTGGTTTTTCTGGTGTACTTTTCTTCCAGAATATCTTGCCGGGCGTTCTTCTCAGCCGCGCTCATGTTGGCTTCTTTGAACTCTTGAGCAGTTGGGCCACCCTGACCACCACGCCCAGCGCCCGCTTTATCAGAAGCGCCTTCGCCCGTGTAGGTATAACCCCCAGAGCTAGGCTTTGGATAATCAGCAAAATTAAATTTGCTTTTATATGGGCGATTTGTCATGCGCTCATACTCATCAACGGTCATGGTTTTGCGTTTACTTGTGTCGGCCATGATTAGCACATCTTTCCGCGAGTTTTACCACGCTGAGCAATACCATCGGCACGACTAGATGCCTTGGAAACGCTTCCACCAGTTTTGTAGGATGAGCCCAGAGCTTCACGAATACGCTTACCAAGCGGCCCGCTATCAGCACTAGCAGCCTGTGAAGATCGCACAGACTTTGCATAATCAGAATCCGCTATTTTGCCTGAACCACTTGGCGCAGCCGTGGCACCCATTTTCTTGCGATTCTCTTCATAACGAGCATATGTTGCCGCTTTTTCTTCATCGCTAGGCCCAGCAAATACGCCGTATGGGCCAAACCCACGCTTAGTTTCCGATGTTTTAGGTGCAGATTTGACTGGTTCCTCCGCTTTGGGAGCAGGTTTTGCAGGAGCTTTTTCAGTTTTGGCGGCAGGTTTTGCCGGAGCAGATTCACCACGGCGAGTTAAGCCACGCTCTTTGTTTAAAAAGTCACGCAATGACAAACCAGAAGCTTTTAATTCTTCTTTTGTCACGATGCGATTTCCTTTGTCGCCTTTTACGCCCGTCTTTTCGTTAATTACAGTAACTTCCGGCGCAAGTTGCGTTGCTTCAGACATACCAGTAGGCGCAGGGCGCTCATCTTCTGCGCCACCGATCATGCTTCCCTCTGGACCAGCGAAACGTTTCATCTTCTTCATAATTACTCCTTGATAGGTTTTAACAATTCCAAGCGTGCAATGCTTTATTAATCCGACTGTTTGGATCTTTGGCCGTCTTCTCGGATGTGAGCTTCTTTTTCATCCCAGTCATCCTTGCACAGAAAGAGTCTCGCCTGCTGCCGCCCTCTGGTTGAGGAGGCTTCAGATTCATACCCTGTTTTTTCGCAGAGGCCCGACCCTTGGCGTTTAAACCACCACTTGGGTTCTTGCCTTCTTTGCGTTGCCATGCTGGGCTAGCCATTTGCCACTTTCAAGTGCAGTTTTGCGTGTTCTTTGAGCAACGGCTGCAAAGCATCTTGCTCAAAGTTACGGGTGAATTCTTGTGTGCCAATGTGTGGCAGGCTGATCATCGGATCCAGATAGATCTTGAATCCATGCTCCCTGGCCCTGCGGCAGAACAGGTAATCCTCGCCAATGTATTCGCCATCAATGATGGCAAAGTCAAAGACGGCATACTCATCTGATCCATCTCCGTCACCCTTGTACTTCCACTCAGGATGGGCTGCGATCATGGATTCAATCACATGGCGGCGAATCAGCATAAAGCCTGTCGCTACGCTCTCCACACGCATCAGGCCGTTCTCATCAAACTCTAACTGGTTGTGTTCATCCAGGTAAAAGTCTAAGAAGAATTTGGCATCTGCTGCCCTGCGGGGATACGTTCCAGCCACAACGTCCCGGTCAGTAGCCAAGGCTAACAGCCGTGTTACTGCATCCACATTGATGACGACATCGGCATCCACAAACAGCAGATCGGTACAGTCTGAATCCATGAAGTTGGATACCAGCTTGTTCCGTGCTTTGGTGATGATTGAGCATCCAGACAGGTGTACCAAATGAATGACAACACCCATCTTGTCCAACTTGGGAACGAGTTGCGCTATGGCAAAAGCGGTCTTGATGTTGACCTTGCCGTCATAGCAAGGGATCGCAATCATAAGCTTGCGCCCCACCAAGTTGAAGCTTTTATCAGCCATAGTAAATATTAGCGGAAAGTAGGTTGCTCATGCTCAAGTAAATACCGTTTTTAACCAGTATTCCTTCGCCGGGAATCAACGCAAAATTACCAAACAAGTCAGCCGCACCAGTATCGTAGCTGGCAAGCCACAGTGATGCGTATACAGCCGCCGTTCCAGCAACAATAGTCCCAGAGTTAATGTCTGTGACGGTAAACGTGTTTGCGCCTGTGCGTGTAATCGAGTAGTTGCCGTTCGTGCCTGAAGACCCACTGGCTGTTGCAAAGGCAAGCCCAACTACATCCCCAGTAACCAATCCGTGAGCGGTCTTGGTAACAGTGATAAGCGTAGCCGCCCTCTCATATGTCGCAGAAACGGGTGCTGTGGCGGTGTCAAAGATGTCCAGTGTTCCAGCCGTGGCTGTGCCAACCATAGAAACAGCTTTGAGCCTGTTTCGCCCTAAAACAACAAACCCTGAGTTGTTAAGGTGTCCTGATTTAACGTCAGTTTGCATTCCCATAATCAATCTCCTAAAAAGTGGGGGCCGAAGCCCCCTGGATCAATTAAGCGGATGCTGGGAACTGCGAACCGTTAGAGTCGGCAACAACGTACATGATGGTGTACTGCACAGTACCTGCGGTCACTGCGGCCACGGTAGGAGTCATGGTGGCAATCACTTTAACGTCCGTTGCGCCAATACCAATCCCGTTAGGCGAAGCAGTTGAAGTCACGCCACACCATGCGCCCAATTTGGCGGCTGCGTTGCTGATAGCCGCACGGCCAGCGGAAGTTACGTCAGTAGCGGCCCAGTACAAGGCGGCGGTTGTGCCGTCACCAATGCTGACGTTGGCGGCGGTTGAGCCGGTAAACGCAACAGTGGTATCAATCAGGATGTCAACGATTTGTGCGCCAGCAGGCAAAACACAAATGGTGTCGGTGGTAGCCGATGCGGCCTGACCGGTGTAGTTCTTTTTGAAGGTTTGAGAAACAACGGTTGCACCGCAGTTTTCAATCGTGCCGACAGTGGTGCCGGTAGTGTTACGAACAGTGCCCAACAGCCAGGGGCCAAGGTGAGTAGCGAAACCCATATTCAATTCTCCATGCGTTAAAGCGTATCAATCTTGCATGACAGTCAGCCGGGACTGTTTGATACGCCGGGATTCCCGGTTTAGAAGCAATATATCATGCTTTTAAATGGTGTGCAACAAATAAAAAGGGCTCCCGAAGGAGCCCTAGTGGCAGGCCAGTCACCTCTACCGTACTGGGATTTATCAAGACGAACCGGGTGATCCGAAGATGCCCAGAGGGTCAGACACGCCGAAGCTGTAACGCTCACGGGCCTTGTAACGAACGTTACCAGTGTCGAAGTCACCGTCCATGCTGTTTTGCAGCGGGGTACGGATGAAGTGCTTCAGACCGTTAGGTACGTCAGTCATCAGGAACCAAGCGTTGGTGTCGGTCAGATAGTGGTTAACGCAGTAACCTTCTGGAATCGAGCCATTGTTCTTCAATGCGTTGACATCGTTGTCAGTGGTGCCGACACGGAGTTCGGTTTCCAACAGACGAGTAGCAACGAACATCAAAGAAGGAGGAACGACCAACTTCTTGGGCTTGGCTGCAATCAACAAACCACGCTCATCCGTCCAGCCTGCGATTTGAATGACGGCATTCTCAAGAGAAGTCTCATTCAAGTCAGCGCCAGTGGAGGGGCGATTGCTGTTAACGCCACCAGAGATCAAGGGGTGGGCGGTGCTACACAAGGTAACGCCGTCACCGTAGGTCACTGTAGTGGTGAACGCATTGTTCAACACATAAGCGGCCTTGACCTGCTTGGTGTAAGCCATACCACGGGCCAGAGCTTTGGTGTAGCGGCTGGACAACGAGTCATACAAGTTGTCTTCCACTGCTTCTTCCGTGATGGAGAAGCCCATAGCGATGGTTTCGTGGTTGTAACGAGCCGTCCACGCTTCCTGAGCATTGTCATAAGCGATGGCAGAGCCTTCGTTCTTGACAGGTGCAGCAGAGAAACCAGACAGTTTCGTTTCTTCTTCAAAGCTACGTTCCGAGGTTTCGGTTTCGTAGATCTCTTTATGCTCTTCGCCGTATTTAGCGTACTCCAAACCAAACAAAGCGTTTAGGCCGGGGAGCAGTTCCTTGAGCAGTTGTGCGCGTGAAATTGCCATTTCTTACTCCTTAAACACCAGTGGTGTTGTTATATTGGTGAGTGTTGATTTTCACCAACAATTCGGTGTAAGTGTCAGCTGCGGTAGCAGTCTCAGGCACAACATCGATCACACGGATTGGGATAGTGGCGGTAGTGCCTGCACCGGTCAAGGTCACAGCGAAAGCAGAGTTACCAGTGGTAGTGCTTCCAGCGTTGAGAACCAAAGCCAAGTTTGTGCCGACAACGGTACGACCTGCGGAGCTCATGGTAGTGCCAGAAGACACAACAGCCACTTTGAAAAGTGCTTGCTGGTCATCAACAACATACGCATAAGCGGGGTTAGCCGAGGTGCTAATGGAAGCAGGCAAATACTGACCTTCAACGGTTTGACCGCTGGAGTTCACATATTGACCGCCGACACACACGCCGACAATAGTGCCAGAGTTAGTGGTAGTTGAGAGAATCAGATAGCCGGTGCTGTCGATTTGAACCGTATCTCCAGAGAAGATAGCAGTGCCAAAAGAAGCGGCAACGGGAATCTGTCGGAAAGCACCAGCGTATGGCTTGCCATCAATTGAATTGATGGGCTTTAGGCCATAAGGTGCTGAGACAGTGGGATAAGCCATGTTTTAAGCTCCAAAAAAGTTAAAGACCTTTACCAAAAACGACCTTGGTGCTACGTTCTTTGAACATAGGCATCCGAGGATCACTTTCTCGCATGAAGGTGTTATCCACCGAGGCCATCTGTGCATCTGCCTGATTAGCAAAATACGCATCACGGTCTATAGTAAATTCCACTGGGGTTTTGCAAAGCAACAATCCACCGATCTCAATACTGTCTGGGAAGCGGTTAGCTTGTCCGCCCATCAAACGAATTTCGGGGTGTTCTGATGCTTTTACTGGCTCCCATCCTTCACGGAGTTTCGAGGAAATATTCAGAGCATCTGAAGTACCAAGTGTGCTTAAGCGGATCCAACGGAACGCATACCCATCCTCTGGATGAGGGTCAGGTAGAAGTTGGGGAGGTGCCCATTTACGGGGACGCTCTGCTCCTGCACGGCTTTCGGTTTCCCGCTTAGCGCGAGTTTGTACTGCATCTGTCATTTTTAAGTCCTCATTTGTTCCGCAACCTTACGCGCATAGAGTTCCAAAGGAACGCCCAGACGTTTGGCGATATTTACTTGGGTTTGAGTTAGCACAACCTTTTTAGGGGCAGAGCTTCTCGTTGCTGGCGCAACCACATTCGATTTTGTTCGCCGTTCTTCCTTTTCAGGCTTCTCAGCGGGATCCTCAGATTCGAAGGCATCTGGGAACACTTGGCGCATACGAGAATTTACCTTCTCGTAGTAATCATCTGAAGTCGGATCCACTCCATTTTTGACTAGCTTGTTGTGGAGTACAAGCGCAAAGCCAGTCATCTCATCGTCCGACCCAAACCAAAGATTCGTTTCTCTCCACTTTTCCGCTTTGGGATCCGTGGGAGGCGAACTTTGCGGTATTGTTACCGAAGTTTCTTCTTCTTGTAAAGAGGCGGGCTTAAAATTGTTCACCCGGTCAAGTTTTATCTTGGTGGATGTCAAATCTTCCTGCGCCTCTACTAAAGCCTGAGAATCTCCAGCTTCATACGCCTCTTTGTACTTGCGCCGGGCTTCCTCCATCTCCGCAGCAACAGACTTTTTGGCCTGCTCCAGCAGAGCATTCTGCCCTTGATTAAGGGATCCTTTGAGCTTTTTGTTCTCTTCTACGATGGTTTGAGCCACCCGAATAGCCTCTTCTCTCTCCTTCAGAGCCTGTTCGGTACGGCGTTTTTCCTCGTGATAGCCCTTTTGTAGGTGCTGTATCCGCCGTCTGACCTTCTCGCCGTACTGCGAAAGCTCCTCTTCATCAGCATCTTTAGGAGGTTCCTCCATCTTTTTGCTGTTTTTGGGCGTGTCATCGACAATTTCTACCTCGGCTTCACCCTCGGCTTCAATTTCGATCTTAATTTCCTGCTCTTCATCACCCTTTTTGGCCTTTTTATCCATCTCATCGGGGAATTTGTACTCAGTTTTTTCCATTTTTGCTCCTTACACCCGTGTTACGCCACGGGGATCTTGCACAACGGCCTCAACAGAGTCATCATTGATGATTCGGAACTCTTTTCCGTGGATTTTGATGCGAGTACCAGTGTTGGGTCTAACCAACACAAAGTCTCCCACCTTGCAGGAAGGCCCAGAAGGGAACCTTTTATCGTCTTTGAAGGCATCTGGCCCCATTTTCACGACAAAAAGCACTGGTGACAGTAACTCTTCAAAGTGCATGGTCGTGTTTGCCTTCACCAAACCGCTTTCATACTCATCATCAATGTCAGGTAGGACACATAACAAGTGGTATGTAGCTGGATCTGGCACCTGTTTCGCCTTTTCATCCGCCGAAGCATTCAAAATGCCCGACAAATCTACGGCTTGAACATCAAACTCAGTCATCATCATCATCCTTTAGTTTCCGCACAAGGTCATTGATTTCCATCTGTGCGGTTTGCAGACCTCGGATTGCTCCGCACAGCTCTTTGTAATGAGCGTAGTCTTTAGCTACGCCATCACTCAGCACTCCTAGATGTTGATTTATGTGTTCTTGAATCTTCTTGTTCAAAACATCTGCCAGTTTTACATCCATTACTCTTTACCCTTCATTGACTCCAATTGCCGAATAACCATGTCTGATTCAATGCGTGCCTTGGCTTGCAATTCCTGGGATTGGATACGTTTCATCTCTTTGGCAATGTCGCCATCAATTCTCTGCTTCTCAAGCTGCAACTTCTCCATAGAGATCTGTGAATCAATCTGATCCTTCTGCGTCTTGCGTTGCACATCGGCCTTCTTAATCTCCAACTCGGCTTGTTGAATTTGAATCAAAGGATCTTGTGCAGCTTGCTCAGCTTGCTGCTGCTGACCCTTGGCTTGGTTGGCCTGCATAAGCTGCTGTGAGCCTTGAGCCACCAAACGGGACAACTGCACTTCAACATCTTCCGGCAAATCAGCATCTGGATTAGGCAGAGGAACGCCAACTTGTTCTTCAACATCCTTGCGATATTTGAATGCCAAGTGTTCTGCTATGTGCGCCATGATCGCAGCTTGCATCTGCTGGGCCATTGGGTTCTGACCAATAGTCGCTGCAATCATTGGATCTTGCATAAATGATTGATGCGCCATGATGTGAGCATCTTGGTCTTGATAGATAAACGCCTTGGTGGGTTCGCCTCTCAAGAAAGCCATGTTTTCACTGATCGGATCTCGTGGCTTCTGATCATCCTTAGTGGGAACTAGCTTGTCTGCATTCTTCACTCCCAGCACTTCAATCATTTGACGGTGCAACTGGGGCAAGTTATAAATCTGTGGAGCCTGCTGCGACAACTGAATGATCGCCTGATACTGCATGATCCGCTGGGCCATCGTTGCAGAGTTAGGGTCTGACACTGGAATTACTTCCACCATGTCATAGTCTTCTTGCTTGGCTTTACGGTTCCCGCTCTCAGGATCGTACTCATACTCTTTCGGAGCATAGTCACGGATAATGCTCTTCAGGATTTTGAATTCCTGCTTCATTGAGAAATGCACACGGGCCTGCACAGCAGACATCGTTTTTAACTGCCTCTCAAGCAAAGCCAGCGTAGTACCCACAGGAGCATTTGCGCTCATATCACTGACCTTCATGTCAGCAATAGATCCCAATCTACGACCCTCATCAGTAATGCGCTCTAACAAACCAGCCAATACTTGACTCGGTTCCTTATAAGGAAGAGCCATGATGTTATCTTTAATCGACCCGCTAGGAACGTCTACATCCCTGAACTCGCCAGGAGAGATCGGTGTATCGTCACCTTTCACTCGTAAACCACGCGACTTCAATCCGCCGGGTAGATTGCTCAACGTACCAGCATCGATCAACTGACGAATCAGCGATGTACCAGCCCGTGCATATCCGCCAATCAAATGTATGTAGCCAAATCCATAAGCACCAAACCCAGGAACGTAGTCATACTGAACCATGTGCTGACGCTTCAAACGCATTACGTCTTCTTCATCGTAGTTACGATAGATCGACAAAACCTTACCCGTCCCGGCATCTATCGACACAATGTAAGGTAATGCGATTTCATCTTCATCTTCATACCCAGGCATTTCGTAATCGATCTGCACTTCATAAATCTGATACCGATCATCGTCAGTCAAAGAGTAGCCTTGCTCCTCGGCTTTCTTTTTCTCTACGTCAGTATGTATAGCAACAGGATCCCCTAGATCCACATCTCTATAGAATCCTGCCGCTTGTAATTTGCGTATATCGTTCTTTGTCTTGCGCATAACGTGCGTCACACGCTCAGCCGTTCTAGCTCCACTAGACCCGTAAGGAATGATCACATCTTCCGCAGGTATATATATAGAGGTCTGTCTTCCCAGGGCCGGATCAAAGTAGACTTTCTTAAAAGCCGATCCACTTAGCCCTAAGTTAAACAACATTCTTTCATGTTCAGGGCGGTACTCAGGCATCGCCTCAGTCAACTGATAATTCATATCAGTGCGCACGCGCTCGGCAGCATCTTCTTTTAGCTTACTGATTGCTCCGATAATTTCTGTCTTGACCGGCCCCTGTGCTGGAAACGTTTCAATGATTGTTTCACTCTGGAACCTTACAGCCGCTTCGGTCAGGATAGTAGAGAAAACACCACAAGCCCCATTCCAAGGCTCTGTTCTTTCTTCATACTTCATGCCCAAAACTTCCAAGCCCTTGACAAGCATCTCCACCCAATCTTTTCGGGAGTTAATGTCCGCCTCGACCATATCTACAATATCTGCCCCGACTTTTTCTAGCTCACCCTCATCCATGAATTCAGCCAGATTAGAGTCAAATTCCTCACCCTCTTTTTCCTCACGTTCGGGCTCCAAAGAAATTTCAATCCCATCAATACCTACGGTAACAGCATCTGGGTTTTCAATTTCAATCTCCATGTCCGGCATATCTAATGCCTCAAGACCCTGGGGAGCAGCATAGAGTGATTTTGCAATGTCCATTTAAACCTCAATAGTAAGCGTGTTTTCTGCGAAAGCTTCTAAGCTCTTCCCGTTCATCGGAAGCCAGCCTTAAAAACCCACCTTGGCGGAACCTGATCAATGCTTGAGTAGAAGAATCCACCAAGTCATCATTGGGCGCATTTGGAAACGCCGCCATCTCTTCAATCAATTCGTCAGCCCATCTTGTCTCAGGTGCCCACACTTTACCCGAACTAAATAAATCAGCAACTGAATTGATCCGCACAAACTTGTCGTTACCTCTACTGGGCGTGTATTCACTGACCACAATCCCCATCTGTCTCAACTCAAATATCAACGGGCTACCCGCTGCTTTCGCTTCAATTACAAACGCATCTGGCTCCCAGTACGTGTAATTCTGATGGGCCTTTTCCTTCAACTCAGGAAACTCCATTCGCTTCTTAAACGCATCCAGCAAAATAATGTTCGCATCGTCAGAATTCTCATTCAAATAAAACACACCCCAAGTCGTACACGCCGAATAGTCACTTCGCTCATTCTTCGTAAACGCCGTGTCCCAACTCTGAATAATAAATTGACAAACAGGTGGATCCTCTTTTGTCCATCTCTTCCACCATTCCCGTTTAACAATTGCACCCTCTTCGCCCGTTGGGTTCTGCTGATACTGGGCGTTCCACTTAGCAGCCGGAAGTTCCTCCCTTAGAGCAGACAGCTCTTCAAAACTCCAGAACTCAGGCCACAGAGGTTTTCCTGACGGCATGATAGCAGGCAACTCAATGATCTCCCACTCCTCACCCTTATCTCTACCTGCTGCATCCTTAATGACTCTACCAGTTAGATCTCTATCCCCCCAGCGGGTCATCACTATTACAATAGACCCCCCAGGTTGTAAACGTTGCCGAGGGCCAGAGGTGTACCACTCATATACCTTATCGTAAACAGACGGATCCCCAGCCGCTAAAGCAGCCTCTTGTTCCGAGTGCGGATCATCAATAATCAATAGATCCGCGCCCTTACCCGTTACCGTTCCCCCAACGCCAATAGCGAAATACTCACCTCCTCCATTGGTGGCCCACCTACCTGCTGCTTTACTGTCTTGTCTCAATGCTACGTTCGGAAACACTTTTGCATACTGTTCTGAGCCGACAAGGTTTCTAACCTTACGGCCAAAGCCAACAGCTAGATCCGCCGTGTTAGAACACTGAATGACCTTCTTATTAGGGAACTTCCCCAGGAACCAAGACGGTAGTAGATAAGAAGCAAACTCCGACTTAGTGTGCCGAGGCGGCATATTAATAATAGCCCGCTTAATTTTCCCGCTGGCAATGTCTTCAAATTTCTTAGCCATCAAAGCATGATGTCTCCCACTCACAAATCCAGGCCACATCATCTTCACATAATTCATAAACCCATCTTGAGCCTTTTCTCTTTCCACAGCACCGCGATACTCCATCACCTGAGCCATGAACTTCTCATACTCATGCGGCTCCAATTTATCAATCAACTGCTCAAGCTTCATATCTTCCTTGTAAGTTTCGGTGGAAACGTTACCACCTTACAACATCCTTACGTAAGTTTTGCGTAAGGTGGTAACGTTTCCACCTTACAGTATTCTTACAACGCATCATTCCAAGTCCCTGAACCTAATATACACAGGCCTGACCGTCCTACCTCTCTTCTCTATCTTCTTCACAACACCAAGGTCTACTAACCTGTCTACTAACCTTTTCGTATTTGCCAGACCCATCTTTCCACGTATATACGCAATATCCCTCAACGTGGGTGCATAGTGGTACTTCTTCCACCACTCATCAATCACTAAAAAAACTTCGTTCTGCATAGGACTCATCTCTATCTCCATACACTCCTCATACGTCATATCACTAGGCCGTGGAATCATCCGCTTGTTAAAAATTTTTTTGGTACCCCCCACCCCCTTATTCAAACTTTTCATGGGGGGGGTCTTCCTGTATGGGGGTTTGTTTATCACTGGCAAATTTTTGAGTTCGTTTGAGTGGAATAGTATGTTTGAGGACTTGGGACTCCGCTTCGTCAGTTCGGGTGGTGGGCTCTGGGTGGGTGTCGGCTGGCAGCGTTTCCAGCGGTTCAGGGGTCAGTTCTGCTAGCAAGCTGTCAGCGTCTACCTCTATTGCATCCACTGCGTTGCCCTTCATTATTGCCCTGAGTTGTTCTAGTAGCTGAGCCTTTGCCTGAGTGCTGCTATTGGTATTGATAACCTCACGCCTCTCCAGGAAGGCACCGACCTCGACCACAGTGCCGAGCACCTTAACCGCTTGAACCTTAACGCTGTCTTTTGTGTCAGGGGATATAGCTACATCAACCAAGGTTTTGATAACTAACTGTCGCAAAGCTTCTGGTGTTCTATGTTTCGCAGCCTCTAACGCTAACTTATAGGCATCTACTTCCTGAGATATTCGGGGATCGGTTGAGAGCCTATAACCTGCGTCTCCGGCAGTCTTGGGTTTAGCTGTGCTGCTATATGTCCTGCGATATGCTTCCGCCTTCGTGGTTCCCCTGGCAAGCTCTTTAGCGAATGTCTTTTGCTTGTGTGTTAATCCCTTGGAAACGCTTACACCAAGTATCTCAGCCATTGGTACTTGGTCTAATCCTTCATTGATAGCTTTCCTGGATAACTTATGCACGGCTGCTCCGCTTCGCTTTGTTTAGATGCCCGCAGTATATGGGAACAGATAGGGAAAATCAATCACCCCCGCTAAACCGATAAAAACATATCATTGGACGCATTGTCAACACCCCATTGACAATCAGCGTTCTACCTGTGAGGTAGTGAGTGAATATAACAGGCAGCAACAAACGAAAGGACAACGCCATGATGTATAGAGTAATTGCAAGCTATCGCAAACCATCCGAGCCCATGCCATACGCTGAAGCTATTGCGATGGTTTACCACCTCCGCAGCCAAGGCATCCACGCCCACGCCGAATTAATTTAAAGGGCAAACCATGACGAACACAGCCGCACTACTAAAACAAGCATATAAAGAACTAGCCGAATCGGAACAGCACCCGAGCCGTGAATTAACACCCGCACAGTTAAAACGCCGCTTGCTGCTAATCGCCCACGAGCGCAACCAAGCACCGCCCACAGAAGAAACCACCCAAACGGATTTGTTCGCATGAATTACTTTATAGCTTGCAGCATGACCAAACTGCCCCACGCTGCCCCAGCCGCTGATTTGTACCAGGGGCAAGCATTCAAAGCCGCCCGAGAAATAGCAAGGCTGCAAGGCTGCGCCTTTTGGATTCTCTCCGCAAAGCACGGACTTATTCACCCCAACACAATCACCGACCCCTATGATGAATATCTCGCCAGCATGAAACCCGCCCAGCGTAAAACCTGGGGGCAAATGGTTTGCGAACAGATCAAAGCCGCACGCCTGGACGCTGAGCCCGCAACCATCCTAGCGGGTAAGCATTACGCCGACCCCATCGCCCACCTATTCCCCACCCTTAGCCGCCCGCTTGCAGGTTTAGGGATCGGTCAACAACTCCGCAAGCTTAAACAACTCAAAGGAACACCATGAGCACCAAAAAATTAATATTTCACGCCGACCCCAGCCACGGCTGGTTAGAGGTTGATTTCGCCGACCTGGACGCTTTGCACATTACCCCGAGCCGCTATAGCTACCACTCCGGCAGCCGTGCATTTTTAGAAGAAGACTGCGATGCAGGGTTATACCTGGACGCAGCCAAGGGGCAGGGATGGACTGTAAACATTACCGAAAAATTCACCAATAGTGATAGCTTTGTCCGCCGCTTGCCACGCTTTGAAGGGACAACAGAATGATTCTCATATCCAAAACATTCGAAACCTACACGCCCGAAAGCATAGAAAACGGAGAGGCAGAAGAGCAGGGTTTTATTTTCGAAGATGAACCCTACACTTTCCGCGAACTGTTGCGCCTGATACGAATGGAAGGTTTCACCGCCGCTAGTTGTTCGCCCGCCTCTGGCAGCCCCGATGAGTGGTTATCAGGGGAAAGTGAGCCCGACTACCAAACAGGGGAAGAAACCATCTACAGCTTGCACTATTCCCACCGCAATGCACCCCGAGCCGCCAAATACTGGACGGCAGCATTCAAAGCCGCCAACATCATCAAAGGATAACCATGAGCCCCAAGACTATCAGCACCGCCGCCAATGTCGAATTATTTGGACACAAATCCAGCGACCCAAAACGCAACGCACAGCAGAACCTAAACGGACGCACCCATTATGTGAACGATGACACCCTCCGCTTTTTCGGTTCTAGGATTATTTCAGCCCGCCCCACCGATGACGGACTATTTTTTAAGATTGTCGAAAGTGTAGCAACCGAACACGACAAAAGCCGCCGAGGTTTTCGGGTTGTCATTTTTGATTTATTCGGGTGCGCCGTATTTCGCCCCAGCTTTGACGAATGCACCAGCACCAGCGCAGCCGCTGAAAAATACTATTCAAAGCACTACGACACCGACACCTGGAAACATTACCGAGCCGAATTAAAGACCCGAGCCGCCCGCCTTGCAGCCCAGGCAGCAGCCATGACGGAAGCCGCCGCCACGCTTGAACAGGTGCCCGCATGATTTATATCCAACGCCGAGACAGCAGCCGCCAGCTTGAAACAGTCGATCAATTCGACACAATCAAGGAAGCCCGAGCCATGCTAATCGAATACCGCATAGCCGACCCCTCTGCGACCTATTACATGAGCCGCAGACCCTGCAATGAATGGAAGCAAAGCCAATGAAACCCACCGACACCCCCCAATGCTATCTGTCCCACTCACCCCATGGCTGGTGCCTGATTTTCAGAGAATCCCCCCTTTGCGACTACAAACGAACCGCCGCCGAGGTTTTGCAGGTAGCGCATCACTTCAAAGTGGAACCGCACAAAACGCACTATTGGAACGGCACAACAGGGGATTTTGAGCCCCGAGCCGATGCCGATCACCACCAGCCCGAGGAAGCCGCAGCCTACACCCTGCAACACTCGCCCGCAGCCCCAGCAGCCGACACCACCCGCCCTCTATTTTGAAAGGTAGACCCATGACACCCCAAGCCCAAGCCGCTAGCCTTTTGGCACTGGCAAAAATAAACAGAGAAGAATCTAAAAATTTTCTCCGGCATTCTGTCCACTCAATGCACCAATTCGAAAGCGATGCGGAACGACTAGAAAAACAAGCCGCTGAGTTATTAGCAGTCGCCCATGATTTGCTGACCCTTCATATCGCCCACCACAACCACCCGACCCACGCCCACGCCAGAAAACTCATTAACCAGATCAAAGGCACCCCATGAACTACACCCCAGCAGAATACATTAACGCTGGGTTTTCCTTTGAAAAAGGAAAGACCCCAGCCCAGACCCTGCGCCACATGATCGAATCAGAACACATCGATTTTAAGATCGAAGCCCGCCGCCTGATTGAGCAGGGACGAACCGAAGCCCGACTATCAGAAACCCAAAACCAATAGAAAAAATTCATTAGACAGGCAGCAACACAACCCCGATACTGCCTGACAGGTTAGCCCATAACCTACCTGATACCATCCGAACAATTGAAAGGAACACCATGAACGAATACCAAATTAATGGCTTTGCAAACCGCAGGGAATACCTCGAAAGCCTATGCGAAGAATACGACAGAACCATTGTGTACACCCTCGCCAGCCTACTCGGATCATCCGAAGATTTCGATGGGCTAGTGACAAGCTTAGAGGATTACGCCCTGGATTTGTGAAAGACTTTTCAAGCCCTGCGTGCAGGGTTTGGGAGGCAATTTCGCCTAAACAGAGGAACACCATGAACACCACGATTAAAAAATCACATTACGGCACCTGGATGGCAGAAACCATGACCCCGCTAGCCGATAACTTGCACATCTGCCTGACCACCATGAAACGGCATGATGGAAACATTACCACCACTGCCAAGGTCGGCAAACGAGATGGCATTTTCTTTGTGTACGAACCATTCAAAGATTTCAGCCAGCAGCTTATTTCCGAATCCGCACGATGCACCAAGCCCGCAGTCGAACGGCAGCACACCTCAGCCCTTGCCATGCTTGACAGCATCCGACCCGCAGCCCTTGCCCACCACAACTAAGGAACACATCATGCAAAAAACAGAACTCGACCTCTCCCACTTCACAGGTTCGGACAAATTTTATAGATGGTCGCCCCTGACCCGATCAGTTTTGACCGATGGCACCCAATATGTAGCCGAAACCGCTGGGGCTTTTTGGTTATTCGATGCCATCGATTCACATCTGACCACTCAGGGACTAAATGAAAACACCGAATTTGTGTGCGCCAAACTGAAAAAAGTGAGTGGTGCAGACGATGCCGAACTGACGCTAGACGATGGCAACGGCACGATCTGGATGACCCAGTACATCCCATTCACAGATTTCCCAATGGATGAATTCAAGACCTTTGCCGTTTACAACGGCATCGCTTGGACTCATATGCTGCCATCCGAATATTGAAGGAACACATCATGCCCTCATTCCTGATACACGAGACATTCATCCGAGAGTATGAAGTCGAAGCCGCAGACATTCATGCAGCTTACGAAATAGCCGTAAACGAAAACCTCACAGACTACACCGAACACAGCGAAGGTGTGACCTATGTGCGTGAGGTTAGTGGTTCATCCGAAATTATCATTTAAAGGAAAAATATCATGCCGAACTGGTGCAACAACACAATGACGATCAGCCACCCCAATGCTGCCAAGATTAAAAAAGCAGCAAAAGCTTGGAACTCTGGCAAGTTTTTACAGACCATGATCCCCTGTCCCTCCGAACTGATTGAAACAGAAGCAAGCAACGCAGGAGATGATGAGAACAAAGCCAAGGTCGCAGCCAACTTAGAAAAGTATGGTTATGCCCATTGGTACGACTATCGGGTCGCTGAATGGGGTACGAAGTGGGATGTGGGTCGTGATCCATCCTATGGTGATGATGCCATAGTCACAAACAAATCTTTTTCTGTTGGCTTTGATAGCGCATGGTCGCCGCCCTGCGCCGCATACGCCAAGCTGAAAGCCTTGGGCTACACGATCACAGCTTATTACTACGAGCCTGGAATGGATTTTTGTGGTCGATGGATCGATGGTCAAGATGACTGCTATGACATATCAAAAGATGGTGTGCCGCACGACATTTCTGACGAAATGGGAATAGAGGAGTGTGACGAATGAGCGAACTAATTGATCTCAAGTGGGGCATCTTTGACATTCAATATGTACGCCAGGACTTGACAGACGAGCAAGCACTGTCGGTGCTTGTCTACCTCAAGGCATCGCACGACTACAAAAATGGTGTTACCGATGCAACCATCCGAACAGTAGCCCATGAACTTTACCCAGAAAGCAAGCCATGAAAATCGAATCATTTGACACAATTTTTTCTTTGCCAGCAGACGAATTAACCAGCGATGAAATCATCAGCATTTTGCTGGACGATGATTTGGAAGACTTGGATAGAAATTACATGAAAGGTTGGATTTGCGAAATTCTGCGTTGTGGATTTGTTGGCTATGACAACCAAACCGATGCCGAATTGCGTGAGGAATACACCGAGCGCAGGAACATTGAATTGATGGAACACGGCACCGATGCCGAGAATGAGATGGAAGCATGAAAATTGAATTGAGAGGCGTCAAGTATTCAGCTTTCGCATCGCAAGAAACGATCTGCTACGAGGCATCCATCTACATCGATGGGGTTCGTGTCGGGACTGTGGACAACGATGGACGAGGTGGTTCTGACAATGTACACCCCTGGGAGGTGGCAGAAAGAATAGACGAGTACGCCAAAACGCTGCCCACATTTACCTGCGAATGGATCGACCCAGCGACAGGTAAACCAGGGGAAATTCACCAGAACCATGAAATTATTTTTGGTGAACTGATGAACGATCATTTGATGAAGAAAGACCTAAAAAGATTTCTTGCCAGCAAGATTCTCTACACAAGTGACGGCAAGCTTTATGCAACGAATGCTAAGAGTGCAGCCGAATTGAAAACCGCCCTAGCTAAATCAGACCTTAAGCAGCAGCTAAAAGCTGATGTGATCCTTAACCTTTTGCCTTTTGACGAGGCACTTCAAACCTTTAGGAGTTTTTAAAATGGAAGATTTTCGCAAAAAATGGAATGCAATCGATGTAATGAGCATCGTTTTGATGAATGATGCCGAGCGCATCATGTCGATGATGGGTGGGTTTGTTCTGGAGGGATTGGAAGTTACCAATTTCCCCCGCCTTCTGGCAATGTATCTGTACGATGATGGTCTATCAGCAGAGCAACCGGACGATGTGCTTCAAAAATATGTGGACAAAGCCATTGCCCAAAGCATCCAGAACAGAGCAGCACTGAAAGATACATTCTCAATCCCCAAGCCTTTGCTGGAGGCAAAGTACAAGGGATGCGGCAATGGAATCGTTACCATCGATAAGAAAACCCGCAAGGTGTTGGACTTTGACTATACCGATTCAAAGCTGCGCCCGATCAAAGAACAGAATGTAAACATGACCAAGGCTGCGGGCAAGAAAATCCGTGAGGACGATGCCACCATAACCTATCGTGCAAACTTCTCTAGCTGCACTGTCTGCTTGTTTTAAGGTACACCATGAAGATCAAAACAAATGAATTAACAGGTGCCGCCCTTGATTGGGCGGTGGCATGGGCAGAGAACATAACCATCAAACACTTTAGTGGGGTCTTCTACCTGCTGGATGGAGATGAGTGGAACCCGACCCGAAATTGGTCACAAGGTGGTCCGATCATTGAGCGGGAGGGTATCAGTGTAGATCGTATAGGCGGCGCTTGGACTGCCGACATCGCTGATTCGGTGGGTGGCTACATTGAACACACTGAGTCTGGAACCACACCCCTCATCGCCGCTATGCGGTGCTATGTGGCAAGCAAGCTGGGCGATGAAGTGGATGTACCGGAGGAGTTAACAGCATGATAGAAATCACCAGCCGAACGCAAGCTTTGACCCAAGCTTTGATCCTTGGATTGACTGCCGAAACAGAGGAGAAAAGCGATCTGGCAATTTTGCTTGCCGTGATGATCGCCCGAGGCATGACCGAAGAACAAATTAAAGCATCCAAAGCAGCCGCTGCCCAGATAGCGGAAGGTATGTAAACTGTGTCAATGAAACAAAAACCAGCAAAGACTTTGTTCGCCGTGTTCCTAATGGAGGATGAGGAAGGTATTGTTACCGTCCGAACCGAATACATAGGGCAAGGCGTACATTCTTTTCACCTGGGCATGGAGATACTGCAAGGCTTGACCATACTGGAGAAATTCTCTGAAACCCTGTATGTCGAGCCTTGCACCATGTCATCGTATAGGCAATGATCGGGTCAGGCTTTGGGTAAATTTAAATAGCCCAAGCCTTTGATGTGCATCATTCGCATCCTCTCCCACCACATCACTCATCCAATAAGGTAGCCCTGTTTGCTTTGCTACCCTCTCCCCCGTCCCGCTCTCATCGTTGTCGGCAATGACATACCCTCCGAATTTCTGCGCCAGCTTGAGCATATTTCCAGCCGAAAAGCACACATGGATCACATAATTGCGCTTCAAGCACCGCAGCGCATGACGCAACGACAACCCTGTAGCGTACCCCTCACACAGAAAATGCTTGCCCTTGTTGTCGAAGTCAAACGATGCGCCCGAACTCTTCTGCCCTGACAGAAACTTCTTTTCGCCATCCGCATCGATCACTTGGCATCCGACCAGCACCCCATCCACTCGCATCGGAATGATTAGCCTTTTGTCATTGACCCACCCCTCTTCATCGGGAAAACCCTTGGCTTTGAAGTATGGATGCCTACCCAACAACGAACCTTGCAGCAGATCCTTTGCCTTGATCGCTGCCTTTTCCTGCATCCGAATCTTGTCCTGCTCTGCTTTTTGCACAAGCTGGGCGTAATCCCTGCGGGCACCTTCACTGATTGAGTCAGGCTTCCATATGGAAACCTCTGTGTCGGTAGCATGGTTCTGCACAAAAGCATGGTCGCCCATGAATTTCACAGCACCATTGCGCTTCTTTGGATGATCGACTGTGTGGTAACGTTTCCAGTATCCGATGGGTGGTGGGAAATCAATGACGATCCCATGCGCCCGACAATAATCTACCAACTCCATCATCTTCCCTTCTTCATCTGCCGGATGTACGCCCTGATACCTTTGTCGATGAACTTGACAATCTCCTGGCTTGGATAGACAGGCTTGTCGTACAAAGCCCTGGGCCACACCCCAAACTTCTCTTTGTAGACATGAGCCGCCCGACCATGCGACCAGCCCTGGGTCTGAACATACCATTGCAGCATTGACCACCACTCCTGCTTATCTGCCTTGGACATGGTTCCGGTTAACTCCTCCAACTCCCCAGGCAACTCGACTACCTTGTTCTTTCGTTCCCGAACATGACCGCAGTTACTGCAAGCATCCGAACTGGAGGGCCACAACGATCCACAAGCCGGACACTTTGCCGCTTCCTTCTCTTTGTCGGTGGGTTCTGGCTTGGTTTTCTCCTTGCCATCATCCAACTTGTCTACGCCATGCTCAAAAACATCTTCCCAATCCTGCCGGAACCGCAGGTAATTGCCGCTGTGATCCAGCCAAACGGCAAACTCTTTCCCCTCGCAGCCGCGCATGATGCGACCCATCTGCTGGATGTGGGAGGACAGGGATTTACTGAACGGCCTAGCTGATATACCGATCAGAACATCCGGCACATCAAAGCCTTTGGTCAGTATGTCCGTGGCGATCAGCCCATGAATCTCTGTGTCAGGCTTGGAGAAGTCCTCAATCACATCCCGCTTGAATGTGTCATCGTCCCTGTAGCTTACAGCTATGAAGTTATACCCCTGCTCTGCAAACTTCCTCGCTAGGTCAGCGCCATGATTCACGCCCGAGCAGAACACGATGGTCTTTACCGGCTTTTTAAATATCTCATGGGTCTTCTTAATCCACTCAGCAACAATGTCGCCAGTGATCTTCATGCCCCTGGTGGTGGCTTCCTTCTGACTCCACTCGCCCGCTACCTTCTTGGCATCGGTCATGTCGATCTCTTTGGAGATGAACACCTTCAAAGGCACAAGCACATTCTGCTCAACTAACTGCTTGGTCGTGACTGTTGAGACAACATTGGTGTATGTCTTGCCCAAACCTTTGGTGAATGGCGTAGCGGTCAGCCCGATCACACGGATTTCAGGGTTGTTCTTGATGAACTCCATTGTCTGCTGCCGGGTTTGATGCGCCTCGTCAACGATCAAAAGGTTTAGACCTGGAAATTCACCCTTTCTTTCAAGGGTTTGCGCCGAACAGACCTGGATCTTTTCATGCGGCCTGTATCTCCAATGACCTGACTGCATCACGCCGTGGTCAATGTGGTACTTCTCCAGCCGCTGACTGGTTTGATCGCACAGAATGATCCTGTCCAGTAGCATTGCTGCCCTGTTGCCCTTCGCTCGGGTGGCTTCTAGCAAAGCTATAGCCATTTCTGTTTTGCCCGCCCCCGTGGGGGCGTAGAGTATCTGAGCATTGGCACCTGCTGCAAACCCCTGGCGCAAAGCCTCCAGCGTATCGGTCTGGTAGCCTCGTAGCTCAAGCATTTTCCACTGCCTTCAACTTCTTTTGCATCATTGCCACCTGCTTCTTTAGCTGGGCATTCTCAGACTGAAACATATCCCGACTCTTCTTGACTGATACCAATTCGATCTGGAGCAGACGGATTTCTTCCTTCAACTCACCGATCATGGTGGTTGCCAAGTCCTTTTCTTCAGCCGTACCATCGATGGTGGCTATGGCTAGCTGCTCTGATAGCTTCTCGTTCTCAGCCACCAAAGCCTCCATCATCTCCTGCTTTTGGTCATAGACAGGGGCATCCGGCTCCGGCTCCTGGGGTTGGCGGTTGGTGAAGGTGGAAACGTTACCACCCTTACCCTTGTACTTGCGGGTTGTCTGGGCCTTACCGCCCGACACTTCTTTGCGCACTTTGGCTACAAACACATGGGAAACACCGCAATGCGTAGCGATTTGACGATCAGCCCACTTTACCCACTCGTGATCTTTGAGCATGATGATTACGGATTTGCGCTTATCGGCGTTGCTTGGACGTAAGCCGTGCGCCTTGTTGGCCTTCAAGCTATAGAAAATAGCTTCCCGCAGCGTACCCTTAACAATGTCTACGTCAATGCTGTCATTCTTAAGCTTGCGATTGGCAAAGTAGCGGTGGAAACCATCCGCTAGGTAGTATTCCACTCCATCATGGAAGACTATGACCGGGGGAAATTTGGCCCCATCTTCCATCTGCCTTGAGTAATCATCAACAGTTTCCTGGCTGATGGCTACCCGTGACTGTGTTCCCTTGTCGATGCTAATTAGTTCTATGTTAAACATTTTTTACCTTTGGTTGTTGCACATTGTCCAGCCCATCAAAAAAGCAATCCATTGAGATTGAATTCTTGGATGTTCATACTTGCTGCCAGTCCAATTCAATTGTCCTGACCTGCCCCTTGCTGCGGCCCAGCCCTCAAACGCCGCTCTTGTTCTGTTTATATTGCTCATGTACCCTCCTTTTGTAACTGTCCATCAATAGCTTGCGGAACCATTTTGTTCCTCCTAGATTCAGCCATTCTTGATACTCCCATTCACGCAATCGCACACCGACTGCTCGACCTGATTGCGTCAGATCACTCTTTGGTCTTGGCATTTGTGTCTGTCTCCTTCTGCCTTATTTAAAAACAACAAGTGGCATTGGCTGCATTGCCACAGCCTACCTTTGGGCTGGATGCCAGCCGGGGGGAGGTGGATTCTGCCAAAGAAATTGCGTATCTGTTCAGCGATCATGGTTCTTGTGTCTCCTCTGAATGTTCATTCAATCTTTTTGATAAGCGCACAATCCGCTGTTCGTTGTAAGACACCACAGATTTGGCGTATTCAACTCCGCTTTCGGCCTCCAGCTTTCGCAGTTGCGCCTCCCGCAGTTCCTTAGCAATGATTTCATGCAGGGTTCTGGGCCTCACAAAATCTACAAAGTATTTAGAAAATTTATTCATCATTTTCTTTTGCCCCCTCACACTTGTGTGCATCCGCCTGGGTTTTGAATTGAAAATGTTGACTGCATCTGGTACACCGCCATGCCTGACCGCTGGATACCTTGGTAGTGTTACCAGATTCCCTGACCTGCCATGTGCGGACAAGCTCAATCATGCAGCGCCCCGCATTTCCCAGCCCAAAAGGAAATAGTTCCATCGGGTCTGCATGGCGGCGTTTACATACCTACCCTTCTCCATCTTGAAGTCAGTGTCGATGTAGCCTCTGCTTCGCATCACTGCGTGAAATATTTTTTCTGGTCTCATGTGTTCTTCTCCTTGAGTTTGGCTTTGATGGCATCAGCAATATCCCCGCCCGATAAGTCCCAAAACGTCCAAACCTTTTTTTGCTGTGCTGGCTCTGTGCGCTGTGCTTTGCATTGGTCACAATCGTGATTCACACAACCAATCCTTGGCTCTTGCTCTGGCTGTGGTGGTTTCACCCACTGTTCCAAAGGTATCCCGTTTGGATGTTGGTCATCGATCACCGTGCATTTGTATTGCACAGGCTCTTGCTCTGGCTGTGCCAAGGCTTCTTTGAGTGCGTTGACCAGCATAATTGTGGTCTCCATATCAATGGGAATAACTGCGTTGGGTTGAAGATACTTCAGTACGTCCTTAATCATGCTTGTCCCCTCACCCGAATTGCTTGGGCGTTTGACTGCAACAGACTCCGCATGATGAGACTTTCACAAGCCATAGCATTGGCATCCAATATCTTGGCGCACTCCTCACGCTCTGCCAGCACTGCTTCTTCAATCAGCATTTGCACCATTTTCCAAGTGTCTGTTGCAAACTTATTGGATGTAATCGGTTTGTTCATGCTTTGCCTTCATACCATCCATCAACATACATTTCATAGAAGCCCCATGCCAGCAACCATTTCCAACTGAGTTCCTGATTGCGGGGATAGGTTATCTTTGCCATCATCAGGCAAGCGCCTTTTCCTGGTGGTGCTTTCATGCTTCCCTCGCTTTCAGCATTGCGTCTGCAATTTCGTAGGCGTTCTTTGCAAGCTGTTCGTAGGATGAACCCACGCTTGTTCTTAACATAGCCTTGGCCGCAAAGTAATCCCGCAGGGTCATGCCCGTCATATCAGTCCTGTGTGGGTTAGGAAATGCTTGTTCTATTTTGTCCATGATTTGTTTCTTTCTCCATCCTGATGTGTGCTCCCATTGGCCCTGCTTTAAGGCCAACTGCTCAAATGCTTCGTCTTCTTCGTTCATGTGTTCTTCTCCTTCAGCTTTGCTTGCACTGCTAACGCAAATTCTTCGTCACCTGTGTATGCCAAATGACACAGGTAATCCAAGTCCTCTTCCGTCAGCCCAACCCAAGGGCGCTTGGTGCTGTCGTGCATCATCTTCAGGTATTGATGCACATCCCAATACTGCGCTTCCGACAGGAGTTGAGCGCATATGTTGCGGCGTTCCTCTGCCGTGTAGTCGGCTCGGTTAAGCCAATCTGATATGTTGTTCATCTATCCCTCCAATCTTGTTCATCCATCCAAAACCAAACCTCTGCGAGTGCGTACAACACCATCCCAGCCACCGCTACGCACAGCGCACCCAGCAAAAAAAACGTTACCACTGCCTCCATCATCTGTACTCTCCTTCACAATGTTGCACTACTATACAACATTATTCATCTACCAGTTAGATAGGGCTTTCACCTACCAGACAGGATGATAAGTTAAGCATACCTAACCCGTTGACCCTCCCTCCCCTGCTGGGGGCTTGGAGAACCAAGGCTCTTTACCAAGGCACTATGTCGGGTATGCCGACTATCGGGTAGCCACTCCGCCCTCCCCTGGAATCCCGATCCTTCTAGCTTTCGCCTGTTGGTCGATCATCTCCCAGTCAGTGGGGTATGTGTCATTAATGACAGCCTTGTATATCCCTTTCGCTTACGCTACTTGGGGGCGCGGGTCACGCCGAGCCGGTCTTTACAGTCTTCCCCTCGCTTCCACCGTCAGGGTCTGGTCGCTTGTACGTGTGATGGGGGGAGGATGTCTGTCCCCCGTGCTGGCACTACACGGCAGGAGTGGAAAACAAAAAAGCCGTTAAGACAGACCCCGGTGGAAACGCAATTCTCTTGTGGAGAAATGGGCACCCCATTCGGGGTCGGAGTCTGACTTAACGGCTTTCATGCAGGTTTCCACACCCAGCATTTGGACGAATTATGGCAGGAAGTTTCAACGAATGTCAACACCCCATGTGCTTAGGGGTTTTGTAAGTTGTTGGTGGCTACTGGGCCAGTCTTTTCACCGCCGCGTATCCGCAACGGAACCACCAACACGGGTGGGGACTGTTGTCGGCGTGGTGTCCACCTAAAGAACCTGGGTTCCCTGCAATCCCCATGCGTGTTGATGCTGGTGAGATTCGAACTCACGGAGGCCCAAGTATTGCCCATGACGGCACTCAAGTCTCTTTAGTCATGTCACCAATAGACCAGACTCTGGCACAGCTACCAACACGGCTGGGGGTTCGGGACGTACATCTTGAACTTCCCAATTCAAGCAACTAAACCCCCATGCGTGTTAGCTGTTCATCAAAAAAATGGGATCTACACAGACCCCATAAGGAAGAACACATGAAGTGGCAACTGCTTACCACGACTCCATCATACACATTTTTTTAAAATCTCTAAAGCCTCATCCACATTATTGACAATAGCTATTAAGCCGCCCGTCCACTCATCAAAGAACTTTTGCTCCGCTGGTGTCAGCGCCCTTGCCGATGGCGACTTATTGCCGTCCTTAACTTCCAAGAGCAGCGTATAGCCCCTGTAGCCCACCAAAAGATCAGGGATGCCATCACCCATCGTTACCACCCGAACGTAGGCTCCACAGGCCCGCAGCGCAGAAACAATTTGATCCTGATTTGCGTCCACCCTATTTGCTCTGCGCATCGGCTTCCTCAATAGGTTTCATCGTTGTGATGTCGTACTTTGCGTGCTTTGTCCACACCCTGATGTAGTTACAGATAGGCCGATCAGGGCAGCTATCACACTTGTGATTCTTGGTGCTGGTGTTTGTAGAGTGGGATCGGTGATAGTGGAGAACGTGAGGGTTCCTGGCAAACTTGTACCGTTCTGCTAGCTGCATGAACAGATCTCCGTCCTCGCAGCCCGCCGTCAGCTTGGTGTTGTACCCCTCCACCTTCCGATAGGCAGACATATGGTACATACCAAAGTGCCTCCACCCGAACCACGATAGGTTTGGCTCATAGTCCCGGCTGGGCGTGTAGCTGGTAACGTTACCATCAACACCGATCTCGCTGGAATCGCTGTAGACCAAAGCCACATCTGGATGACTCATCAGGTACTGGTACTGCATCGCCAGGGCATGGGGGTACAGCATATCGTCCGTGTCCAGGTGCCCAACGAAATCCCCCCTGATATGGGCCATCGCAGCAGCCCTGTTCCCTGGGGTCTTCAGGTTCCGTTCATTCTGGTAAACCCTTATCCGCTCATCTTTTTCTGCTAGCTTTTGGGCCAATTCATAGGTTCCATCGGTGGAGCGGTCATCATTGATCACCAATTCCCAGTTGGGATAGGTCTGCGCCTGGACACTTTCAATGGCAGCTTTGATGAATTGCACGTTGTTGTAGGCAATCATCATCACGGAAATTAACGGTAAATTCATGTGGTAACGTTTCCAGAGAAGTTAATTTATACCAGTTATAACACACCTGTTGACACCACACAATTCATCAGGTACATTACACGCTCAACCAACAGACAGGAGAAACATGAAACTAACAAACAAATTTGGACTGCCGCAGACGTTCGTTAACGTTATACATCGGCCTACCTACAGCAAGGGGGCTGCAAACATATCAGCGACAGAACTGCTCAACAGCCCTCGTATCGTTCAACTCAAGCGCAAGCATTGGGATGAGATTGAGACTGATGCCAGCGAGATGGTCTGGTCACTGTTCGGCTCTGCCGTTCACAACATCTTGGAGCATGGCAAGGACACCCACCACGTTGTTGAAGAACGCATCTTCACTGAATTCGATGGATGGAAGCTGAGCGGTGCGATTGACCTACAAGAAGTTGAAGACGATGGAATCATCATCTCCGACTACAAGGTGACAGGCGCATGGTCAGTGATGAATGAGAAACAAGATTGGCACAACCAGCTAAACGTTTACGCATGGCTGGTGGAGAAGGTGAAGAACAAGCCCGTCAAGAAACTCCAGATCATTGCCATCGTGCGTGATTGGGTAGCTAGAGACACTGTAAAAGAAAACTACCCATCATCCCCCATCGCTACGATTGACATCCCTCTGTGGCCGTTTGAGCAGCGAGAGGCGTATGTTAAAGACAGGATCAACCTGCACAGCCACGCTTACTTTGAAAGCGAGACTCAAGGCGAGATCACCGACTGCACACCAGAGGAGATGTGGGAAAAGCAAACAACCTATGCCGTCAAAAAGATTGATGGTGTACGTGCCAAGAGTGTTCACAAGACACTGGAGGAGGCACAAGCTTCACTGGGCCAGCTTAAGGGCTATGCAATTGAAGTCAGACCGGGCGAACGCACACGCTGCGAGAAGTATTGTCAGGTCAGCGGCTTCTGTTCTCAATACCAAAAATACCTAAAGGAAAAAAATGACAGTGTATAAAAAGCTGCAAGCAGCACGACATGAGCTTTCAAAGGCCAACCTCAAGAAGACGGGACACAACACCTATGGCGGCTGGTTCTATTACGAACTGGGCGACTTCATTCCTACAGTCCACAAACTGTTTGACGCAGTTGGATTGTGTGGCGTGGTGACGTTTGGAGAGACAGCAACTCTAACGATCTATGACGCCGAGAGTGATGGCAAGATTGAATTTTCTACGCCCATTGTGTATGCAGAAGCCGCCAAGGGCCAGCCTATTCAAATGCTGGGTAGCACCCATACCTACTTGCGCCGTTACCTGTGGTTAATGGCGATGGAGATTGTTGAGTCTGATTCGGTGGACGCTGAGAAGCAAGAAGAAAAGCCAGAGCCGGTGAAGGTCAAGGCCAAGCCTCCAGCAAAGATCGCCGGAGTAGATAACCCCTGGCAGATTTCAGTCACAGCAGAGGATTCAGCCAATTTGCAAGATTGGTTGAACATTGTTGTCGAGGCTACGCGCATGGCGCTGCGTCAGGCTAAGTCAGAGAAAGATGTGTTGGACATCTTCAAGGTTAATCGGGTGATCTTTGATCGCCTGAAGACAGAATCCGAAGTGGATCACGCCGCCATCTTGGGCGATTTCAAAAAACGCAAAGACGAACTGAAAGGGGAAAGCAATGGCACAGTATCCTAATTCTGGGAAACTATCAGCAAACCGATACAAGGACGCTCCTAACAAGCCCGACATGGTGGGCGAGTTGGTGATGGACAGATCTGCGCTGCGCACACTGTTGGAAGAAACTGATTCCGATGACATCGTGATCAAGCTGGGTGTGTGGAAGATGAGTGGTGAATATGGCGAATGGTTCCGTATGTCTTGGAACAACTACAAACCTAAGCCAAAGGACAACCCATATGTCCCGCCACAGCAGGAGCAGCCACGGCAGCAGGTTATTGATGACGATTCAATCCCCTTCTGACCATGAAGACAAGTCAGTTTGAGGCCGTCAAGGTAGCCATTAAACAAGACAAGACGGGGTATGTACTTACCCTGTCTATTCATCCAGATGAGATTCCTGATGAGGTCATGCGTGACTTTGTTGGGGCTAGGTATCAGGTGGTAATGGTTCGCTTGAACGGCGAAGAGAAACCTATGAACAGGGAGCAAGACCTGCCAAAAGATGTGGTGCAGC